>FWPU01008886.1_pt1 | contig 16204 bp, 12 predicted proteins | sample 2228361 | NCBI WGS metagenome assembly FWPU01 (sample SAMEA103939777, study PRJEB20133) | metagenome
GCCCGAGTTCTTCGCCCAACGCGCTATCACGGGGCTGGTGGTGCGCAAAGATGGTCAGCCGGTGACCGACCCGGACGAGCTGGCCAGGGTGTTCACCCTGTATGCCGCTGCCTACCTGCTGTACGAGCTACCGCCCACCACGTATCTAGGGTCGGTGCCGCCTGGCTTCGCTGATGACGTAGCGCGCGCTATGGCAAACCCCGCGTTTGCGGTGCAACAGGTGGGGAGCTGGTTCAGCTGCCGCCTTGAGGAAGCCGCTGAGGCACTGCGCGCCATGCTGGTGGTGCAGAGCGGACAAGATGAGGCGCGGCAGCTGGCGGAAAGCGTGCGCCAGCGCGTGCAACAAGGCAATTCGGTGCTGGAGGCGCTCGACTGGACGCTCGAAGCCATGCGCTTTTCGAACCAGCGGGCGGTGCGCCAGCTGCGAGATGATGTCCAGCAGGTGTTGCGGGACTGGCGGCCGGTGACCGATCAAGCGACCAGCACCCTGGACATAGGGGGTGGGCGACGGCTCAAGTTGGCCAACGGGCTGCACCTGGTGGCGTTGAGCATCCAGCTGCTGTACAACGCCAACCTGAACCGGGAGCGGGCCGACTGGCTGGCCACGTAGATTGCCAGCAGCGCAAGTAGCACGAAGGGTAGAGCGCGGAGAATCTGGCCCCAAGGCAGATCCTCCGGACTGAACTCACCTTTACCTTTGCGCATCCTTGGGCCGTTCATCCTCAAGCTCCTACCGCCACTTCAAGCAATGTGTCCGTGTCGGCCCAGCGGCCCGATCTGGCGCGCCTGGCTGCCACCGGAGGCTGCTCCGGGCCGGAGCCTGGCCTGCTCGCTATGCAATCACCGTCTTGCTCGGCCGGCCCGGCTCCTGCCGCACGTAACGCGGCACAGCGTAGCCGGGCAGCATGGCACGCAGCCGCACCATCAGCTCAATCCCCCACTCGACCGGTACCTCGAAATGCGCCGCACCAGCCACACGGTCCAGTTGATGCAGATAATACGGAAGCACGCCGCAATCTACCAGAGACTGGCACAGTTCCGCCAGAGCAGCCGGCTCATCGTTTATTCCCCGCAACAGCACGGATTGATTCAGGACAGTTACGCCAATCTGCACCAACTGCCCGAGTGCATCGACCGACGCGGCGCTGAGCTCACTGCTGTGGTTGCAATGCACAACTACAACGGGGCGGAGGCGTGTGCCCGTCAGCCAGCGAAGCAGCTCTGGCCCAACCCGTTCTGGCACAACGGTCGGCATCCGAGTGTGAATGCGGATGCGACGAACGTGGCACGCTGCAGCTATGAGGTGTACTAACCGGCCTAGCGTACGGTCCGGCAGCATGAGCGGGTCGCCTCCGCTGAGGATCACCTCGGTCACTGAACGGTCTAATAGCGCCCTGCAGAGTTCGGCCAGCCTCCGCGGCCAACTCGGCAGATGCCCTTTGGCCCGATAGTGGCGCCGGAAGCAGTAGCGGCAGTTGATAGCACAGGCGTCGGTAACCATCATGAGCATCCGGCCGGCATACTTGCGAACCAGCCCTGAGGCCCCGCACTGGGCTAGCTCAGCTAACGGGTCGGTTGAGAAACCGGACTGGGCGCGCAGTTCGGCAGCCGTCGGCAGCACCTGCAGCAGGAGGGGATCGTCCGATCGCCCTGGCTCAATCTGCTGAAAGAACTGCGGCGGCACACGGACAGGATAGCCAGCCGCTGCGGAGCGTGCGGCGGCGCGGGCCGCTTCGTCCAGGCCGGCCAGCTCGCAGAGTGTGTCCGGGTCCAGCACGCTGCAACGTATTGACTTGGCCCAGCCGCCCACTGGCCGTCGGGGCGAAACGGCCGCTTCGCTGCTAGCAACTCCAGGCATCTTCATGCTCACAAACCAACAGTACGGGGCCTTTCCGCCACGACCAAAAGGGTAGCTGCCGCGTGCCGAGCCGAACCTGGCCCAACGGTCGCTGCCGAGCGGCGGTCCCACTCGGCTATCGGGGGCTAAGCACGTGACGCAGTGAAAAGAGGCGCTCCCCGAATACATGATGCTAAGGTATGCTCGCGGAAGCCACCCTTGCTGTTCTTCGCCCTTGGCAAACGGGGAACACCGAGAGGCTCGGAAAGGCGCGCCTCTCGATGGTAAGCCTTCCTGTACATTCGCTCCAAGGTGATACGCGAAAGCAGCGTCGCCACCAAGGTAGCGAGGGCCAGGACCGCGAGCAGCGTCCAGGGCTCTGACCGGATAAGCTTCGAGCAGCCCGTGGGGAACGGCCGCAGCTGTATTCTCCGCCGCAGGTGAGGCGGCCGCAACCCCGATCGGCCGAGCCAGCACAGCTAGGCAGTTTAGGCGTTCTTTGGCATAATACGCCGCTTGAACTGTCCGGCGGTGTGCCGAGCCGGTAACAAATGAGGCGACGTTTCACTTGTGGTTGTGACCCTGTGGTTGTAACGCGCACCGGTGCCGCTGGCGCGTAAGGAACGCTACAGGGCCGAAGCTCGGAGCGTTTGTCTAGCCGAGGCTGCCAGCCTGGGTCAGGAGTGCAGAACGTACAAGGGCTGAAGGCCTGGCCGGTTGCCCTCACACAAACTGCCGGTGCGTCGGCCGGCCTGCTGCGATCCCTTTTCAGCAGCGAAAAGGATCGCTTTGTGGACCAAGCGGCCGAGAGGCCAAACAGCGGGCTACTTGCCTTTAGGCCCGCGGCCGCTACCCGCCCCTTCAAACGGCCCAATAGCCGCCTGATCCGCCGGATGCCAATGAATGGTTAGCAAAGGAGGACCGAGGGAATAACGATGGCGAGTTATAGCACAAGTGAGTTTCGCAAGGGCTTGAAAGTGCTCATGGATGGCGAGCCGCATGTTATGATCGAATGTCAGTTCGTTAAGCCGGGCAAGGGCCAAGCCCTGTACCGCACCAAGCTGCGAAACCTGCTGAAGAACACCATCATCGACCGCACGTTCAAGAGCGACGACAGTATCGAGGCGGCCGATGTACGAGAAGCGGAGATGGTGTTCCTCTACCGCGATGGCGATGACTTTGTCTTCATGGACCCGGAGACCTACGACCAGCCGGCTATGCGCGCCGAGCAGGTTGGCGATGTGGCCAAATGGCTCAAGGAAGACATGCGCTGCACGATCACGTTCTGGAACGATCAGCCCATAGCGATCGAACCGCCGAATCAGCTCGTGCTGCGCGTTGAATACACCGAACCGGGCGCTCGCGGCGACACCGCCACTAACGTCAGCAAGCCTGCCCGGCTCGAAACCGGCGCGGAAATACAAGTGCCTATCTTCATTCAAAGCGGCGAGCTGATCCGCGTCGATACACGCACCGGTCAATACATTGAGCGAGTGCGCGAAGAGAAGAAGTAGCGGCGGACCAACCGCCCGCCAGAGAAGAGCAGCTACCACGAACAGCGGGACTACACAGCGCGCACACAGACCATGCCACCAGCTAGCGATCTGCGCCAGTTTCTGCGGCAGCGAGGTGAACTACTCGAGCGTATCCGCCGCTTCCTTGCTGAGCGTGGCTACTTGGAAGTAGACACGCCATGTCTCTATCCCCAGACAGTCATAGATCGCCATCTGGAGCCAGTTGCGGTACGATTGCGGGACTGGACGTGGTTTCTGCAGACCTCGCCCGAGCTATGCATGAAGCGCCTGCTTGCAGCTGGTTCCGGCCCGATCTTTCAAATCGCCCATGCTTTCCGTGCCGGCGAGGTAGGTCACTTGCATCGGACCGAATTCACCATCGTGGAATGGTATGCTACCGGGAAAAACTACCATGAACTGATGGACGAAGTGGCCGACCTGGCCAGCGCGGTCCTCGGCCTGCAACATGTGAGCAGGATGAGTTATCGCGAAGCGTTCCTCGAGTATGCCCAGGTCGATCCGTTCTCAGCCGGCACAGCGACGTTGGCCCGGCTCGCTGCCCGGCGCGGGCTTTGCGCGCCCGAGCGCCATGATCGCGACGAGCTGCTCGATTTCTTGCTCGCTACCGCCGTGCAGCCGTCGCTGCCAGCCGACCAGCTCGTCTTCCTCTACGACTTTCCAGCCACACAGGCCGCCTTGGCCTGTCTCCGGCCAGGCGAACTGCCGCTAGCGGAACGATTCGAGCTGTTCGTCAACGGTGTCGAACTGTGCAACGGATATCAGGAACTGGCCGACCCGGACGAGCTGGCACGGCGCATGGAACGGGAGAACGAGCTGCGAGTCCGGCGTGGCCGCCGGCCGTTGCCGCCGCCGGCTGAGCTGATCCGGACCCTGCGCCGCGGCTTGCCAGCCTGCTCCGGTGTCGCCCTCGGGTTCGACCGGCTGCTCATGCTGGCCCTCGGCGCAAGCTCCACCGGCGAGGTCATTCCGATTGATCCGTCGCCTTCGTAGGCTGCGAGCGCTCTTCAAGATCGCTCATCAGCGTAACCGATCTCAACCACTCGTTTCATCTTTGCCAGCCCAGTGCGAGCCACAGTTAACGGGTCTTGCTTCCAGTATTGGCGATTGAACAGCTCCAACGACAGCGTGCCGCAGAAGCCGACCTTGGCAAGCGTCTGGAAAATGAGAGGCCAGGGCGCTACACCGTCACCCGGGTAGACGCGGTCGGCATCCGTAAGTTGATCACGTGGCTTATCGCCCGGATAGTCGTTCAAGTGGATGACATGCATTGCCACGCCGCTGATCATTCCCAGGCCGTGGAATCCGGACCCGCTGCGGTAGATGTGGTAGATGTCGAGCAGCAGGCAAGCGTCCGGATGGTCCGCTTCCACTGCGACGAACGCTGCTTGGCCCAGGCGTCCGAGCGTCCTGGCCGAGCCCCAGATTTCCAATTGCGGCACAACGCTGAGCTGCCGGCCCAGCTCGAGCACTTCGCGGTAGCGCTCCGCGCCACGCAGCAAGTCGAAATCTGCCCGACTCGCCACGCCGGCAGGCGGCGCCGCTATCCTGCAGCCGCCTAGCTGGCAGACCATTTCCATGCTGCGTTTCAGCCGCTCGATCCCCTGTTTCCTCTGCCTCTCGTCATCGACGAGCCAGGTTGGGAAATCGATCGCACTTTCGACCGTCAGCCCGCAGTCGGTCAGCCGTTTGCGGAGTTGGTCCAACTTGCCACCCCGCTCCAGATACAGCTCCAGCTCACGAAGCCAGAACTCGATCCCGTCGTAGCCGGCCTTCGCCGCAAGCTCGATCTCCTCTTCGACTTTGAGCCGCTGGCCGTGTATCGTGCTTGTGTTCAGCGCGTAGCGCAGAGGCAGCCGCCAGCCCGCTCGTTGGCCCGGCCCACTGCCGGCACGCGCCACCAGACCGCGCGCCTCATGCACGTTCCCTGCCATCGTGTTCTCAGACACACCCGCGGCTAGGGCGGCGGCAGAAGAGCAGAAACCACCCAGAAAAGCGCGCCGGGACCATTCGTCATTCAAATTCGCACCCATGTTATTCTCCAACGGCACTACCTCTTTCAAAACCGGACGCCCGCCCACGAGGCGTCGCACGGTGTCGTATCTGCGGCCGCCTGCGATACCTCGCCGGCGTCCCAGTCTGGCGTCCGGGTCAATCAGTAGATCTCAATAATTCGCTGCACGCCCGGGCGGCGATAACGAGCGGCGCCAGTGACGACCAGCAGATTATGCTCGACCAGCAGCTCGCCGCTGCCGTGGAACTTCACCTACGAGGAGACAGTGCAGCTCGCCGCTGCCATGCGTATGCCCGCAGAGAACGGTCAGCATTCTGTCGGGATACGACCGCATAATCTCGGTCAGCTTCTCGCCCATGATCCTACAGCTAAAGTGCGGTGCGTAGTCGTCGTCGGACGGCTTGCCGCGGTGCCAAGCGGCGTTACGGTAAGGCGGCACGTGGGTAAGGAATATCACATTTCGGTAACGGTCCAGCGCCTGAGGCAGAACCTGGGCGACGTGTCGCACCGCCTCGGCCGCCAGGGCCCGAATACGTGCCAGCTGCATCTGCTGGTTCAGGCCGCTGAGCTCTTCAATTGCATCGTAGTCGAGCACCCTTGCCTTGGAGTTGAAGAAGTCGCCGTAACGGCCGTCTGCCCACCCGTCGTGCCCGATCAGCGCAGTGTTCGCCGACAGCGGCACCAGCTCGCAGGCGGTTAGCCAACGCAGGTACTTCGACCCGGAACAATACTGGCGCACGCGGCGCCGCACCTCGGTGATCGAACTGAAGAAATAGTCGTGGTTGCCCAGCACGAAGTAGACTGGCCGCTTCAGCCCCTGCTCGAGCTGGCCCAGGTACTCCTCAATCTTCGACCCTTCGCCGATGTCGCCACTGATCAGTACCAGGTTCGGGCCGTAGCGGCGTACATAATTGAAATACCGACGAGCACGTTCCAGGTCCAGGTAATCGAGGTGTATGTCGGTTAGCCATGCAACCCGCCTGACCACCAAGGCTCCCCTGCTGCGCAGTCTGTCGCCCATATTCGCCGCCCGCTGCGTTGTTGGGCCTATCAGGTGCGCAGGTCGCCGATCCGCGTCACATCCTCTGCACTGTCGATGACGGCGGCACCGTGCCACGTCGATAGCCTCGCCCGCTAACTCGCTCGTCAGGACCAGTCACCGGTCTGAGGGGCTAGCCCGAGTCGGCCCAGCCTGACAGCTCATCAAAAACTCGGACGTTCATGCCGCCCAGCTACTCGGCAGCTAGCCAGCGGCGGTCAAGCCAACCGCATGATGGCATGGCAACTGCCCCGGACACGCTCACGGCTCGATCTTGGTCCCAAGCAGGGTGAGGAAGCGAGCGAGCCAGAGCGGATGTGCGGGCCAAGCCGGCGCGGTAACCAGGTTACCATCGACATGTGCCTGGTCCATCTGCAGTTGCACATAGGTGGCACCGGCTCGTTCCACCTCCGGGCCGACGGCCGGGTAAGCTGAACAGCGCTTGCCCTGCAGCACGCCTGCCGCCGTGAGCAGTTGTACGCCATGGCAAATGGCAGCGATCGGTTTCTTGGCGAAAGCGAAATGGCGGACCAGCTCGATTACACGTTTGTTTAGTCGCAGGTACTCGGGAGCACGGCCGCCCGGTACGACCAGCGCATCGTAATCGGACGGTTCAATATCGTCGAAGGTAGCATTGAGCGTGAAGTTGTGGCCGCGCTTCTCGCTGTAGGTCTGGTCGCCCTCGAAATCGTGTACCGCAGTCCGTACCTGGTCGCCCTGCTTCTTGCCCGGACAAGCCGCATGAACAATGTGACCAATCATAGTCAGTGCCTGGAAAGGGACCATCGCCTCGTAGTCTTCCACGTAGTCGCCCACAATCATGAGGATCCGTTTTGCTGCCATCGGTTTACCTCCCTTAGCTACCAAGACGAGGCGGCTCGGTGCATGACACCTGCCGGGCGTCGCAAACTTGCCACTCTCTCAGTCGACCGATTGCAACCCAGCGGACTCTGCGCATCCTGCACGCTTCGTCAGCCAGTATTCTATCGCTTGCGGCCGCTCGAAACGACCATGTGCGACGATAACCGCCTGGCTGGCAACCAGGTCACTCAACCCTGTCCACCTTAGTCGAACAACAAGGCTATGCGCTGGATCGCATCGTAGGTCAGCGAGTCTAGCTTGACTGTGGCTAAAGTTTGCTGAGCCTGTTCAACGGCCTCATGGACACGGCCGGCTTCAAGGAGAGCTCGGGCCAGCCCCCACGCCGCGGCTGGCCGGCCAGGCTCACGGGCCAATGCGGCTCGGAACTGCTCAGCCGCCTGCTCAACCCAACCTTCCACCAGAAAGCACAAACCGATCCGCTCGCGCCGGCCCGCTTCCGGCCACATGCCCGCAACCTGCTGCTCGCAAACCGTCCGCGCACGTTTCGGGCGACCACAGGCGAGCAATAACATAGCGTAGCGGTCGGCTAGCTGCCACGGCAACCGCACTCCACAGGTGCAGCGCCCACTCTTAGTCGCCCGCTTCGGTTGCCTTCCAGGTCATCCGATCGAGTTCTTCGAGGTTCGCCGGTACCACCGCTAGCTCGCGTCGCAGTCGGGCCAAGGCCAGTTCCGTCTCTGAAGTCCCCGGCACAGAGCTTGGCCAATGCGGGATCGGTCCGAGTAGCTTACGCAGCAGTGGCTCCTTGCGATACAACTCTAGCGTGACCGCCTGCGCTCGGCGGTGGCTCCGCTTGTCACCCTGGCGTTTGCTGGCAGCTACCAGCAGCGACCAGCCGGTTTGTGGGTACCTGCCGCTGGCTAGCAATTGCTCGGCGGCGAGCCGGACGCGGGCCCAGTGCACCAGGTGTGGTTCCGGGCACTGCCACGGCGGCCTCTGGGCATCGATGCCCGCCTCGATCTCCGCTTGATACTTCCAGGACCAGCCGAGCCATCGCCAGGGCTCGACCCAGCCAGGCCAGCGGAACCGGGCCAACTGAGCATGGTCCACCGCGCAGAGTAGCAGCAGTTGGGCCACGCGGCCTTGCCTGAACCGCTCTAAGTAAGAACCGCTGACGTAAGCCAGCCGCTTGGCCCAAGCAATGTTGCGAACCGGTCCGCGCGGGTAGCGCTCGCCCGCCTGAGCGGCCCGCGCAGCGCTGCTTGCTCCGTTCCCGGCCGCCGCAGCCTCGAGCCCGACGCCCATATGCCAGGCGAGCCAGTCGACCGGCTCCAGCCCCGCACGACGCATCGCCGACTCCTCAAGATACAGGCCCGCTACAGGGCCAAAATGCACACAGTGCCAGCTTGCAGCAGCGATGAGAGCGGCCTCGAGAGCCGAGCGGGAATTGACCAGAATCATCTCCACCTGCATCGCCCTGAGCCAGGCCTCCCATCCCGGCCGCCCTTCAGCAATTGCCCTGGCCAAATAGTCGTGTTCCTCGAGCACTTCCTTGGTTATCACTTCGAGCCGTGGGTCACAGAACACCCGCTGGTCCGGTCGCATGTAGAACTCGAACAGTGCCGCCTGCCCCAGGTGGTAGGCAAGCATGCGCCCAGGCATGCCCGGCTTAGCTGCCAAGCGAGCCGCAGCGTGGGCATGCCAATAAGGGTGCTCGCCCAACCCCACCAGTCGGCCTTCGCCTGCCAGCTCGTAGAACCGGCCAGACCAAACTGCTATACCGAGCGACCAAATAATCGCCAGCATCAGGCCGCGGGCCAGCAGCGCCACACGCAGTTTCTCAACTACCCCGCTTCGGACCGCCAGACAGTCGCAAACGTTCCAGCTTAGTACCGCACCGGCGACAAGAGCAAACTGGCTTGAGTTACGCGTCGCCTGTAAACTCAAATAACCAAACGCGGCAAAGAGAAGCAAGCGGAACAGATCAAACCGCCACTTTACCCAAGCCAGTGGAAAACTCAGTGCACCCAGAACGAGAAGAAAGAGGTGGGCTTGCAAGTACAATTGCTTGAAACCAAACGTTTCGATGAAGGACCAAATGTCGAGCAGCTCGCTGATCTTCGTCCCGAAAAACGCAGACTCGGAACTCATCTTCCGATACAGCTCGAATGGAAACACCAGCGCGCGATATCCGTAGGGATTAACCAGGCAAGCGACTAGACTGGCTCCCAGCAAGAACCCAAGATGCTTCAGCGGCACCGCTCTCCTGGTTGCCATCCGGCGCAGCAACTGGTCCAGGCACCAGCAGCTAAGACATACGAGGCCAAGCACGAACAGGCCTTGGACGTTGACCCACAGCAGCAAAATCGGGGGCAGGAGGAATGCAAGCCTCGGGCGCTGCGCCGCCTGAAACAGGATGGTCAACGTCGCAGCTAACAAAACGAGCGTGACGATCTCGGGCCGAACGTAAAATCTGCCGCTCATTAGAAGCAAAGCTGGCAGCAAGCAAAGGACTTGCAGAGGCAGCCTGTATTCTGTGCGTCTTGCCAGCAGGAGAATGCCGACAGCGACAGTAGCAAGAGTAGCGCTGGCGAGCGTGAGCAGTTCCATGCCGCCGCGCTTGTAAATTAGCGCCGCACCGATTTGAAACAGCCAGTGCAGATCGATCCACGGTCGGTCGGCACAGGTGAAGGTGTACCAATCGTGCCGCGGTACCTGGCCTCGCTCCAGTATCAATTGTCCGGTTTTCAAATGCCACCAGATGTCCATGTCACGCTGCTTGAAGCAGCCGAGCAGAAACACCAGCGCGAGGAACGAACAAACAAGGAGAATATTGCAGGCGAGGACGAGCCGGCGCCGTACTGGGCTACCTGCCTGAGGCGTTTTCAAATCTTTCCTACCGGATTCCTGATGCATGCAAGCATCCTTTGGTTCGCAGAACGACAGTCCCTTCGGGCCTTGGAGGAAAGAGGACGCACTTGGCGCGCCGGTGCATGTGCGGCTGGGCAGGCGGCACCTGCTCGAGTCCGGTTCAGTGCTGTTTGAGCTGACTCTGCCGACCAGCCACTGTGCGCAACTTGCCCATTGGTTATACGTAACCAGCTGTATCAGTAGCGTTGAGGCCCGCCCTGGCTGCTTCTTGCAGCTTGCCCTGCTGAGTGGGTACTGTCAAGGTTCGCTATTGCCATGTGCGACGCTGGTGCGGCTGGGTTGAAGAGAGGACCGTCAAGACAGCGCTTGGCTGCAGGGCAGAGGGCGTCGCGTTGCTGCCTTACTTAGTAGCGGAGCTGAGGCGGTCGCCGGTGCCGCTCATCGCGGTCTGAGGCAGGATGCGGCGGACCGTCAAGTCGTCCAGGAACACCTCGCCTAGACCGGTCATGGCTATGACGATGCGCAGAAGAGCGTCCTGATCTATGGGCCGATAGAGCGTATAGCGCTTCCATTCGGTCGGCCCCAGTTGCGAGACGGCCAGAGGGCGGCCGTAAAGCGAGTCGTAAACGAGCACGCCGTCGAACGTGGCAGTCAACCGGTTCGGCACACGGAGCCAGAAATCGATCTGGATGAGGTCACCTGCATGTAAGGGGACGGGGGGGCTGATCAGCTGGACACAGGCCGTGGCAAGCAAAGCTGGTTCGCTGCGCTGCTCGGCCATGCGAGCGGCCAGATGCAGCGAGCGGCCCGAGCCGTGTGCGCTGCTGGCAGAGGTGGCGACCTCCAGGGCGAGCAACCCAGTCGGGTCAGGCACGAGCCGCCAGCCGGCTGAGGCGAGTGCATCGCTTGAGGTTGAATCGAAGTCACCGCCGCCGAGCAGGTTTTCGCTGGCTGGAGCTGCCTCCAATAATCGTATCAGCCGCCAGTGCTCAGGCAGCCCGGCCAGCGAAGTCGCGTGTGGCGTCGCTTCTGGGCAGCACAGCTCGTTGGCCGCTTGCTGCCAGTGGGCACGCTCAAGAATGCGGATCGCCTGCAATGATTGGCCCGCCGCCAGGTAGGCGCCAGCGCACTGACCCTGTTCCAAAGCTTCTCTGGCCGCCTCCAGATAGCGCTCGGCGGAGCGGAGCAGCGCCTCCTCGTCCGGCTGGGCTTTACCGGCGGCGGCCAGCGCAGCGGTTAGTTGCCGGAGCGTCGCCAGCCGCAGTTCAGCCAGCTCAACCGACCAGAGCGCGGCCCAGTGACGAGTCCGGGCCACCGCCTGCTGAAGCCGACGCACTTCATGCGCGTCCGCGGTCAGCACGATGATGGCCGTCATATCGAGCATAGGCATGCCTATCTTCGTGCCGCCAGCGCCTCGCCGCCGCGGCAGCATACGAACCTGGCAAGGCGTTACCAGCCACGCTTGCGCGGTCTCGGGCACGCCCGGTACCACTACTTCCACGTTGCTGCCAGCCAGTTGGCCCGGCACGTACTGCGACTGCTGGCCGAACCAAATCGGCAACACCAGCAGAGAGCGATCGCAACGGAGCAGGACAACGCGAATGCCGCCAGGGACCGGTACGCCACCGACCTTTGGCGTAGTGCGAACCACTTCGGACCATGAGCATTTGGAAAGGTACGGACCGAGTAGTTCCAGCTCCAAGTTCAACCGGCCCAGCTCCAGCAGCCGCTCCTTGCCCGCCTGTGTCCTCCCCAAAGACTCGTCAGACCAGTAGCCCACGGCGCGCATGCCGGCAGCGAGCGCCGCGTAGGTCATGAGCCGCAATTGAGCTGGCGTCGGGCCGGCATCGTAGTAGCCGCCAAGGGCAGGCACTGGCCGGCTGCCAGCATCGATCCATGTCATCGCGAACGTGCCCGGCAACGCAAGGTATCGCATGCCCGCCAGCCAGTCGCGATAGCAGCTCAAATCGAGGCCGGAGCCGATCGGCGAACGATGTATGCTTATCCAACTGAGCCGCCGGGAAGCACTGCGTGGCTCGGTAGCCAGGTCGGCACCTACCGGCCGGCGGGGCGAGACACGGCCAACAAGGTCAGCCGCCGCTGCCAGCCGGTTAGTCTGGCCCGGCCCGATGTTCATGCCCAGGGACCAAAGCAGCACCGATTCACGCAATGGGAACAGTTCCGCCAGGCGCTGCAACCGAGCCGGCTCGCCAACTTGCCCTCCCGCCTCGGTTGGGAATACCGGATGCAGCCACAGCCCGGCAGTGACCAAGTCCTCGATCCGCTCCAGGTCAAGCGGCCAGTCGACAAGTGCAGCGTGGAACCCGAACTCCTTAATCTCGTTGCCGGTCAGGGCCGGGGCACGGATGAGGCGGACGAATCGCGACCGGCCCGCGACCAGAAGCTGCTCCTGAGCAATTTGGACCGCCTTGCCGCTGGAATCAGGCAGAAGCGACAGTTCCACCGACCCACTTTCCTCGGTCAGCGGGAAGGCGAGCGAGACGTGCAGGTCGTCCACGTAGAGGCTGGTTTGGCCGGGGCCGGCATAAAGGTCCAGGACGACGCGGTCGACGTAAGCTTCGCGAACATCAATTTCCCGCTGCAATTTGGCACGCAGCAGCTGCGCCTGCCGAGCCGTAGCAAGTTGGAGGTCAGGTATTTGGAGCCGCGCCCAACTGCCCGGCGTCTTGTACTGGTCGCCGCTAACTAGTTCGCTAAGGAGCTGCAGAGAGTTCGGGTCGCGTTCGTGTGGGAAGACGACGCGGGCCATGAGCCGGATGCCGGGTCGGTCCGCTTTTAGCCATAATGCTATCTGCGGGTCGTCCGCTACGGGTGCCCGGCCGATCCGGTAAGCGAAATACAGGTGCCTGCCGATTCCTGCAACGATGCAGATATGCTCGGATCGCCGGCCCATATGTGCGGTCAGCTCCGTTCGTTCATGCTTGCGGACCACCGCCTCTACGTCCCCACCTTCACGGAACCATGCCAGCCCGTCCGATTCGAAACCGTCCGAGAGCGGCCGCGGTGAAGGCTGCTTTGCTTCGGCCGCCACAACCCACGCAGCGAGTCCGAATCCATAGCCGGGGAGGTCGTGCCAGCAGGAAGGAGGCCCAAGACCCGCTCCTAGCAACAGCATCAGAAAACATAGCGGAAAGGCAAACCGATGCATTGTTCGTCCGCCTCCATGCTTGCTCCAGCTCTACGCTGCCTGGCCCAGACTGTTCCAAACGGCCCGCTTCCGCCAGAATACCTCTGCCTCCTACGCTGCGCAAGCCTTTACCGTATTGCAGCGCTGCAGTGCTCTTCGGGAACGACCAACCGAGCGGTATGGCCTGACGGCTCGAACGTTCGCATCGTCCAAGCTGACGGCGTGGGCCGCGGTGAACTGTCGAGGACTATCTAAGAGCCACTGGCCCGGCCCTTTGATATCCCAAACTGCCGGTCGGTTGGCCCTCAAGTTTCCGACGCACCCTTGCAAGGCTAGGCAAATTGCCAGGCCGTTGGCCCGGATCGCTACGATCCTGTCGGCCCAGCAACCGCGAATGGTTTGCAAACTAACACACACGGCGCCCAATTCCCGCTGGCTTGATAGTGCCAGTCATGCTCCCCAAGTGCGATCCGCGTGGCTGCCCAGTTACGTCTTTGCTTAGAAGTCAGATCAGCGAACGAACGAGACGCGCAGGCACAGCGCCTAATGTTTCCTAGAGGCGCGCGGCGATGCCGGGAAGTGGCATGCGGGCAACTGGCGGCAGTATAGTCAACAGGTGACTTCACGCAAGCTTGAATGAAGGAGTGAACGAGTTACCAGGGCAAATAGCAGTGCGTAGCTTCGAAGCAACCGTTGTACGCTGTGTAGGCATTACAAGGCATCTAATCCAGGAACACGGGGTCGATCGAGGCGTATCGATTGGGCAGAAAGGGGCTGGTGCTCGGCATAACCGGTTGGAGAGCAAAGAGTTAGTTATGTGGCCCAAATAACGGCGGCGAACCTCTGCCGTCTTGGCAAGTTACATTTGCCACTTTGGCGCCTCTGTTGCATACTTTAGGAGTCCTATTCCGCTACCCATCTTGCTGAGCTCAGTTGCATGAGCGGAGGAGCAGTTCAGATGGTGCGTCGTTGCACATTTCGAGTTGGTTTGCCGGAAGGCATGCACTTACGCCCCGCGGCGACAATCGCGGAGCTGGCTGCCCAGCTGCCCGGCCGACTCACGGTCTGGTATCGCGATCGGTCCGCTGACGGCCTAAGCATCCTAGAGATGCTCAGTCTCGGCGTGCCGGAAGGTGGCGAAGTGGTCATCGAGGCGGAGCAGGTCCACAGCAGCGAACTGGTCGATCGACTCAGGCAGCTCCTCTGCTCCTTGGCACCAGGTAGCGGTAAGAAGCGCTAGTCGGCAAGCATGCGGGCATCGCGGGCGTACAGCGGGCAGGGACGCATATTCATTCGCAGAAAAGCCCACGTTGACACCTCCTGTGGGCCCGGTATGCTCTGGCCTTGCTGTAGCGTGGCCACGTTACGCGACGAGGTGAGTCAGCGGATCGCCCCTCCCCGCGCGGAAGCTGAGCAGCAAGGAGGCCAACCTGCCGCTCCGCAGTTCGGATGGCCCGTCGCGTCGGCACTTGAGCAAGCTGGCTCCGGGCCATAGGCGGCCAGCCTCAGTCGGCCCCCGTTCTGATCGAACGCGAAAGGCCTATGCCGCCGCCGTGCGCGCCGCCAGAGGCGTCCGGCGCTGCTTACGTTCATGACTGGTCCGGGCTAAGGGAACAGATCGAGGCAGGGACGTGTTAAGGATTTTAGACCGCTACCTGGTCGGCATATTCATCCGGGCGTTCTTGATTTGTTTCTTCTGCCTTGCCGGCCTGTGCATTGTTATCGATGCGTTCGCGAATCTGGATGAGTTCAGCGAGCGCTGCTCCGGCATATTCTCACTCCTGGCTACCATGGCCGAGTACTATTCGTACCGCCTCAGCCTTTTCTTCGATCGCTTATCTGGCATCACCATCACGATAGCGGCCATGTTTACTATTTCCTGGATTCAGAGAACCAAGGAGCTTACGCCGATGCTTGCAGCCGGTAGGTCTGTATACCGAGTCGTGCTGCCTGTACTACTGGCAGCGATCGGTATCCACGCCCTGGCGACGATAAACCAGGAGGTGGTGCTGCCGAGCATTGCGGACCAACTGCAGCGGGAGCACGACGATGACGGCACAAAGGTGCTACGCGCTCAGGCGGTTTATGATCAGCGTGGCATACTGCTCAATGGTGCTGGCTGCTATCGGCAAAGACAGAGCGTGCGACCGGCCTTCGTTACACTGCCGCCAAGTCTGGCCGGATCGGTTGTCGAACTCTGGGCGGAAGAAGCCCGGTACGTGCCGCCGGGCGAAGGGGAACCGTCTGGCGGTTGGGTACTGCTCAACGTTCGCCCGAAACCACCCGAGGTGCCGCGACACATCCTGGAGCCGCTCAGTGAGCCCGGCTGCTACTTCTTGCACACCACGATCACTTTCAGCCAGGTAAAACGGCGCAAGAATTGGTTCCAATTTACTAGCACGCGCCAGCTACTGTCGGCCATGCACGATGCTCGGGGCGGCCTGCGTGAGGCGATGGCTGTGCTGCATAGTCGGCTAACTCGCCCGCTGACTGGCTTGACCCTGCTGTTCCTCGTGCTCCCGTTCGTATTGGCCGGGCCGGCGCAGCCGCTGGTACGCACCATGGGCGTTTGTATCGTCATCAGCGTGGCCTTCAAAGCCTCTACGATCTTGTGCCAGCGACTGGGCGCGCTGGAGCTAATCCATCCGGCCACAGCCGCCTGGCTGCCGATACTCGTTTTCGGCACGTTAGCAATTGGCCTTAGCGACATGATACGTACGTGAACACTCGGCCGCTTGGGGCAGCGGCTAAGCAGTGACAGCCACTGGCAAATACGGATGGTGCGCGAGCGGGCAGAACCGTTCGCGGACGTCCGTATTGTTGCGGTACGCTCCAGCCGCACGATGCGGTGCCAGTAGCTTGCAGGCAGGCTGCCGGGTCAGCAGCCTGGTGGGTGCCCGGAGTGCTGGAGCTTTGAGTCGGGCGGCAATTGGGACTGCCG
>FWPU01008998.1_pt1 | contig 16204 bp, 14 predicted proteins | sample 2228361 | NCBI WGS metagenome assembly FWPU01 (sample SAMEA103939777, study PRJEB20133) | metagenome
AGTCAGACGCCGCAACCTGCAAAACCTAGCCTGACAAGGCACTAGCATCTCGTTGGGCTTGGATTTCACAGTGTGCGGCGTCTGACTTGACGGAGTACTGGCCGATCTTCATCTGAACCGAGAGGCACGCCCGGCGTGCAGATTGATTTTCGACAACGAGGGAGGCAATTGCATGATCAAGCTGGTGTTGCTCCGCCACGGCGAGAGCGACTGGAACAAGGAGAATCGGTTCACGGGTTGGACCGATGTGGATCTATCGGAAAAGGGCATTGCCGAGGCGCATGAGGCAGGGAAGTTGTTGCGCGAGGGCGGCTATGTCTTCGATGTGGCATACACATCGGTGCTGAAGCGGGCTATCCGCACCCTGTGGATCGTGCTCGACGAACTCGACCAGATGTGGATTCCGATCTACAACACCTGGCGGCTTAACGAGCGGCACTATGGCGCGTTGCAGGGCTTGAACAAGGCCGAGACCGCGGCGAAGTTCGGTGATAAGCAGGTGCTCATCTGGCGCCGTTCCTATGATATTCCGCCGCCCGCGCTGACGCCCGATGATCCGCGCTATCCGGGCAATGATCCGCGCTATGCCAGCCTGGGGCCGGGCGAGCTGCCGCTCACCGAGTGCCTGAAGGATACTGTGGCTCGTTTTCTGCCCTACTGGCACGAGACGATCGTGCCGGCGCTGAAGGAGGGCAAGCGCGTGTTGATCGCCGCGCATGGCAACAGCCTGCGCGCGTTGGTGAAGTATCTGGACAACATCTCGGACAGCGACATTATCGAGCTGAACATCCCGACGGGCATTCCGCTGGTCTACGAGCTGGACGACGATCTGAAGCCGATCCGGCACTATTACCTGGGCGATCCAGAGGTGGCCGCCAAAGCGGCTGCGGCGGTGGCAGCTCAGGCGCAACGGCGCTGATGGGGAAGCTGTCCACGCATTGATGGGCTCCTCAGCAGCCCGAAGAACAGATGTCCCTGGCTTCCGATAGAAGCCAGGGACATCTGTTTGCCCGGACATGCCGGCAAACGCTCACCTCAACGTAACCGTTCAGACCTGTTCTGCAGCCAGCACCAGCAGACAGTTGTCCTCGCCCAATCCCGACGGCTCGTAGCCGTCGGCGGCCGGGTCATTGTGCCACACGCCCCGGCCCGACACATAGCGAAACCGATACGTTCCCGGCTGCAGGCGAACCGTTCGAGCCCACATGCCGTCTTTGCGCAGCTTCATTCTGCCCGACTCCGGATCCCAACGATTGAAGTCGCCTACCACCGACAGCGCTTCTGCTTCGATTGCGCCGGGCATCTCGAAAGTGACCGACCACCAGGCGCTATTTCCGACACGATCTTTTCTCAACATCTGGCTCTCTCCTGAATGCAATGGCCCACAAAAAACCACGGTCTCGAATGTCCTATACCCGAATTCTCGCCGAAAGTCAAATGCGGTGCCCCGTACATCCGTCCCCGAGAGTTGTCACGGGTCAGGTATTTTGCCGGGTGGCCGATACGTAGGGTTTCAGCTGTTCATGTCGTCGTTGCTGTTATGGGATGTGAAAATGTGTTGCGGCATTTATGCCGCTCGCTGCCGCTCGCGGCTCGGGGCGGGCCGGGAAGGGAAGAATCCCGCAGCACAGAGGGCTATTCTGGGCAGATGGTCATGCCGTGTGCGTCACCACGGCCCTGCGGGTGAAAACAGGACGCGGATGGACGCGGATGAACGCAGATTTTCTTCCTGTCCGCATTCATCTGCGTCCCATTGGCCTTGGACCTCTCTCACCCCCGGCCCCGCTCTCCCCTGTCAGGGGAGAGCGGGGGCATCGTTTTGTAGGGCATTTCGGGCGGCGAAGCCGCCCGAAATGCCCCCTCCGGAATTCACCTCGCCCCCTGGTAGGGGGCGAGGATGGGGGGCAGAAGCCGCAAGCTGTAACATCTAGCCTGGCGAAGCACACGCTCCGCGTTCATCCGCGTCCCATTTTCAGGGTAGTCGGTGGCACAGAATTGCCCGGTGCCGCCGCTTGTGGTATAAACCTGGCAGGCCAGAGGGGCTTCGACACCAGTACGTGAGAGCTGCCAGCAAGGGACGGCACATATCCAGAGTGCGAGGGGCGGAGAGATGGCGCGTCGAGAGACATCAGCAAAGATCGGCTTGTTCGGGATCGGCCTGGCGGCATATTGGCCGCAGTTCGCCGGACTGAAAGAGCGCCTGGAGGGCTACCAGGCACAGGTGGCCGCGCGACTGACCGAAATGGGCGCAGAAGTGGTCTCGGCCGGGCTGGTGGATACCGCGCTGGCGGCGGTGGCGGCCGGTGATCTATTTGCGAGTGAGCGGGTGGATTTGATTCTCTGTTATGTCGGCACCTACGCGACCTCGTCGCAGGTGCTGCCGGCGGTGCAACGCGGCAAAGCGCCCGTGGTGATCCTCAACTTGCAGCCCACGGCGGCGCTCGATTATCCCAACACGGACACCGGCGAGTGGCTGGCGAACTGTTCTGCATGCTGCGTGCCGGAGATCGCCAATGCTTTCGCACGCAGTCGCATTCCCTTCAATGTGGTCAGCGGCTTGCTGAGCCCGGTCGCCGGACATGCCGGCCGTTATTTCGAACGCGCCTGGGCTGAGGTCGCCGACTGGATCGCTGCTGCGCGCGTCAAGCGCGCGGTGAACTCGGCCCGTATCGGTTTCCTCGGCCACACCTATCCCGGCATGTTGGACATGTATTCCGATTTCACGATGCACCACGCGCAGCTCGGCGCGCATATCGAGGTGCTGGAGATGGACGACCTCCATCAACGCGTCGCGGCGGCGACCGAGGAGGAGGTCGCGGCCAAGACCGCCGAGATCCGCCGTGTATTCGAGATCGCGCAGCCCGGCCGTGATAAGATCTCGATGCCGGTGACGGAAGAGGCGCTGCGCTGGTCTGCGCGCGTGGCGGTCGGGCTGGATCGGCTGGTGTCCGATTTCGACCTGGATGGGCTGACCTATTACTATCGCGGGCTGGACGGCAATGCAAACGAGGAACTGGGGGCCAGTCTGATCGTCGGCAATTCGTTGCTTACCGGCCGCGGCATCCCGGCTGCGGGCGAAGGGGATCTGAAGACGTGTGTGGCCATGCTGATGATGGACCGCCTTGGCGCGGGCGGGTCGTACACTGAGTTCTATGCGATGGATTTCGTCGAGGATTTCATTCTGATGGGCCACGACGGCCCGGGCCATGTTGCGATCAGCGATGGGAAGCCGGTGCTACGCGGGTTGGGGCTGTATCACGGCAAGCGCGGGTACGGGGTCTCGGTCGAGTTCAATGTCAAGACCGGGCCGATCACGATCCTGGGACTGACGCAAACTGCGGAGGGTCGGCTCAAGTTGCTGGCCGCAGAGGGTGAGTCGCTCCCCGGCCCCCGGTTGGAGATCGGCAACACCAATTCGCGGCTCAGGTTCAGCCTCGACCCAGCCGAGTTCATGAATCGCTGGTCGGAGCATGGGCCGACGCATCACTGTGCGTTGGGTGTCGGGCATCAGCTGGGCAAGATCGGCAAGCTGGCGCGGTTGTTGGGGATTGAACTGGTGGTCGTGGGGTGAGGACGACGCGCACGACACGGATGGGCCACGGAGGCCACGGAGAGCACGACACGGAGGGCACGGAGAGCATGACACGGAGGGCACGGAGGCCACGGAGGCATGACACGCAGGGCACGGAGGCCACGGAGGCATGACACGGATGGGCCACGGAGGCACGATGCGGAGGGGATGGGGGGTTGGTTGAGGGCGGTGGGGGCGGAGTGTCTGCACTCGAGCCATCTGAGCATATTTGAATCAAAATATCGGTTAAAATATCAGTTGGTGCGCTAAACCGTTGGGGTAGGGGCGGGGTTACCCCGTCCCTACCAGGCCATTCCATCACTTTGGCGCGTTGTATCTATTCAGCCTCATCCCTCCCCATGTCCTCTCCCCTCTCCTGACGGAGGTCAGGAGAGGGGGTGAGACTAGAAGGGGTTGGCGGGCGGCTTTGCCGGCCGTCAACCCCCACCCTTTACACCCCCTTTCCCCCGCAAGGCGGGGGAAAGGGGGCAAGGGGGATAGAGGGCCTGTAGCTATGGCGTGCCTGCAAATATCATTGGAGGATGAATCATGAAGCGCGTTGGGTTCCTGTTGAAGGTCCGGCCGGATAAGATCGAGGAGTATAAGAAGCACCACCAGGCTGTCTGGCCGGAGATGCTCGATGCATTGCGGCGCAATGGCTGGCATAATTATTCGCTTTTCATGCGCGATGATGGGCTGCTCTTCGGCTATTTTGAGGCCGCAGAGAGCTTCCAGGCGTCCCTGGAAGGCATGAGCCGGGAAGAAGTCAATGCTCGCTGGCAGGCATTCATGGCGCCTTACTTCGAGGCGCTGGAAGGTAGACGCGCCGACGAGGCGATGGTCGAACTGGAAGAAGTCTTCCATCTGGACTGATGGCTCGCCGAGCAAAGGAAGAACGCATGAGTACCGACATCCTGAAAGAGCTGGTCGCCCTGTCCAACAATCTGGGCCGGCCTGAGAACGACTACGTCATCCTGGGCGAGGGCAACACCTCGGCCCGGCTGGACGAGCACAGCTTCTACGTGAAAGCCAGCGGCACCGAGTTGCGCACGATCACCGAGCGCGGCTTCGTGCAGGTCTCCTTCGAGCGCGTGCTGGCTCTGATGGCGCGGGAAGGGCTGACCGACGCGGATGTGCGGGCCGGGCTGGCTGCCGCGAAGGTGGATCCCAACGCGCCGGGCCACCCCTCGGTCGAGACACTGTTGCATGCTCTCTGTTTGAGCCTGCCCGGCATCAACTGGGTGGGCCATACCCATCCGGTCGCGGTCAATGCGCTCGCCTGTTCGGTCGGCTTCGAGGCTGCTTACGCCGGCCGCATCTTTCCCGATGAGATCGTGTTGTGCGGCCCGGCACCGGTGCTCGTGCCGTATACCGATCCGGGTGTGCCGCTGGCGCGTGAGACGTGGGCGCGCATTAACCGTTACATTGACGAGCGCAACGAATTGCCACGCGTCATTCTGATCCAGAATCACGGCCTGATCGTCCTGGGCAGGACGGCACAGCAGGTCGAAGATACGACGGCGATGGCTGTCAAGACGGCGCGTATCCTGCTGGGCACCTTTGCCGCCGGCGGCCCGCATTTTCTCTCGGACAAAGATGTGGCCCGCATCCACACCCGGCCCGACGAGCTCTATCGCCGACAGAAGCTCGGCGTGTGACATCGCCGCCCGCCTCCCATTCTTGTCGGGGTTTCTGGCGGCGACGAAGCCGCCGTCAGAAACCCCGACGCGCAAATCCTCCTTCCTATTCGTAATTAATCCAAAAGTCGAATAAATTCCCCACAAAAAGAGCGCCTGGAGACTTGACAGATGGGGCATATTGCGCGATAATCGGCCCAGTTTATTTCTTCTCTTGAAGAATAAATCTCTGCGGGCGCTTGGGCGGGCAACGATGCAGCGAGAACTCATCCAAAGAGCCACTCTCACAGGGCGCAGTCTCGGCAACATCAAATCGCACAACCTGCGCGCGGTGCTGCTCACGCTGCTGCACCAGGGGCCCACTTCGCGCGTCCACCTGGCCCAGCTCACCGGGCTTTCCTCGACCACGATCACCAATCTGATTGCCGAACTGCTCGAACAGGGCATCGTTGCCGAGACAGGCAAGGAGGGCAATGCCGAAGGTCGGGACGGCAACAGCCGCACCGGTGCCGGCCGGCCGCCTACTCTCATTAGCATCGTGCCGACCGCTCGGTACGCAGTCGGTATCCATTTCGGGGTGGACACCGTGCGGGTCGGTGTCACCGATCTCTCCGGCCAGCTCTGTAGCTATCAGGTGCTGTCGCACCCGACCGATATTACGCCGACGGACCTGCTCGAACAGGTGATCCGCTTGACCGAGACAACGATCGAGCAGGCCGGCATCAGCCGGCCGGCCCTGGTTGGCCTGGGCGTTGGCGCTTCGGGCCTGGTAGATCTGGTGGCCGGCGTCAATGTGCTGGCGCCCAATCTGGGCTGGCGCAACGTGCCGCTGCGGGAAGTCTTTGTCCGGCGCCTCGATCTGCCGGTTTTCGTGGACAACAACGTACGGGCCATGGCCCTGGCCGAGGCGATGTTCGGCGTGGGTCGGGGCGTCAAGACTCTGGCGTTCGTTTACAGCCGCGTCGGCGTGGGCGCCGGCTTCGTGGTGGACGGCAATGTATACCGGGGGAGTCTGGCCGGCGCGGGCGAAATCGGCCACATGACGATGATCCCGGCCGGTGGCGCCTCCTGTCGTTGCGGCAACACCGGCTGTCTGGAGACTCTCGTCTCGGAACCGGAGATTGTCCGCCTGGCGCGCGCCCTCGCTGCCCGCGCGCCCGACTCGCTTCTGGCTGCCAGCCTGGCCGGCAATGGGGTGGCGACGAGCCTCGACGACCCCGCACCGACGCCGTTGCGTATCACGGGCGATGTGCCCGACACACCGATCGAGCGCATCTTCGCTGCCGCGCGCGGGGGCGACCGCCACGCGCAGACCCTGCTCGATGAACGGGCTTTCTACATCGGTACGGCTTTGGCCAACATCGTCAATCTGATCAACCCCGACATGATCATCCTGGGCGGCCTCTTCGCCGCCGGAGCCGACCTGATGCTGGAACGCATCGGCGAGACGATGCGTCGTCGCGCCTTTGCCGGCCTGGGCGACCGCGTGGCGTTGCGGATTACCAGTTATGGCCGCAAAGTCGGCGTGATCGGTGCTGCAGCGTTGGCACTCGATGCCTTCTTCTATCGGCAACAGCCTGCGGCAGAAGTCGCAGACCAGACGGTGAAAGGGATCCTGTGAGCACGCAACTTCATGTTGGCCTGGCGCCGATTGCGCGCTCCACGTTTGACACCGCGCTGGCCGCCGAGGTGACCGACCGGCTGCACCAGGCGCTGATCGGCGCGGGCTGCCGGGTCAGTCGCCCGGAAACGCTCATCGTGGACGCGCCGGCGACCGAGGCGGCCATCGCCGGCCTGCGGGATGAGCCGCTCGACCTGTTGGTGGCATTTCAGGCCACCTTCGCCGATAGCAGTGCGGTTCTCCGGCTGGTGCAGGCGCTTCCCGCGCCGCTGCTCCTGTGGGCTGTTCCCGAAGCGCGCACCGGCGGCCGGCTGCAGTTGAATTCCTTTTGCGGCATCAATCTGGCCGGCCATGCGTTGACGCGGGCCGGACTGCGTTACGAGTGGATCTATGCGACGGCCGATGACGCGGTGGCGCTGCGTTCGCTGTTGACTCTGGCGCGCGCAGGTCGGGTCAAACGGCTGCTGCGCTCGGCGCGCATCGGGCGCATCGGCGACCATCCGGTCGGCTTCGAGCCGTGTTCCTACGATGCCGGGATGCTTGCCACGCGCTTCGGTAGCCAGGTGGTGCGCAAGGATCTGGCCGGCGTCTTTCTGGGGGTGCGGACGGCGACCGGCGACGAGATCGAGCGGACGCTCACCATGCTCAAAGAACGCGTGGCGGGCCTGGACGCGCTCGATCAGCCCGCGCTGCGCGGGACATTGGGCGCGTATCTGACGCTGAAGGAGCTGGCGCAGGCCGAGCAGCTTGATGGCCTGGCGATCCGTTGCTGGCCGGAGTTTTTCACCGAACTGGGCTGTGCGGCGTGTGGCGCCATGTCGCTGCTCACCGATGGGCTGACGCCCTGCTCGTGCGAGGCCGACGTCAACGGCACGCTCACCCAGCTCATCCTGCAGTGGCTGAGCGGCGGGCCGGCCTTCGGCACCGACGTGGTCGGCTTCGATCTCGACGCCGACAACGCAGTCGTCTGGCACTGCGGGCAGGCGCCGCTGGCGATGGCCGATCCGGAATTCCGGCCGCGCGGCACGATCCACTCCAACCGCCGGCTGCCGTTGTTGATGGAGTTCCCGCTCAAGCCGGGCCGCGTCACCGTCGCCCGGCTGACCGAGGCGAGGGGCGGCTATACGCTGGTCGTCGGGGGCGGCGAGATGCTGCGGGCACCGCTGAGCTTCTCCGGCACATCGGGCGTGCTGCGCTTTGATCGGCCGGCGGCCGACGTGCTGGCGACGATCATGGATAACGGGCTCGATCACCACATCGCGCTGACCTACGGCGATCATGTGGCCGAGCTGCTGGCCCTGGCGAAGCTGTTGGATCTGCCGGTGTTGCGGCTGGCCTGATTTGACGAAGGACGGAGACGAAGGACGAAAGGAGGACGACTACGCCTATTGCAGTGTTGCCACATGACCGCACGGATTCCAGTTCCCGATCTACCAGGTTACCAGCTTACCAATATACCAATGTACCAATCTACCAATCTACCAATCTACCAATTTACCAATCTACCAATCTACCAACCCACCAAATCCAAGGAGTGAGACCCGATGACGAGCAAGAAACTCTCCCGCAAGCAGTTCCTGATGCTGGCTGGCTCGGGCATGACGGCGATGGCGTTGGCCGCCTGCGCCCAGCCGACACCCGCGCCAGCCCCGGCTGCTCCGGCCAAGGCCGAGCCGACCAAAGCGCCGGCCGCGCCGGAGCCGACCAAAGCGCCGGCTGCTGCGCCCGCGGCGAAGGCGCCGATCACGGTGGATTTCCTGGCCTGGGGCGATAACACCGACATCCCGGCCTGGGAGAAGCTCCACAAGCTGTACATGGAGCGGAATCCGAACGTCACCGTTAAGGTGACCAGCATCGCCGACCCCGGCAACAACTTCTATCCGAAACTGCAGACCATGATCGCAGGCGGCACACCGCCGCATCTGTCGTCGTTCCAGGGTTGGGAATGGCAGACGTATGCGGACAAGGGGCTGCTTGTGCCTGTAGACGACTGGATCAGCCGCGATAAGCTGACTGGCCCATATGCGGAAGGGATCGCCGGCCTGGATGTCAGCACCCGGCGCAAAGGCAAGCGTTATCTGATCCCGCTGCAGATGGCGACAATGGTGATGTTCTACGCCAAGAAGCCGTTCCAGGAAGCCGGCATCCCCTTCCCGACCGACGACTGGACCTTCGAGCAATTTATGGAGATCGCCAAGAAGCTGACGAAGACCGACGGCCCGAACAAGATGTTCGGCCTGCAGGCCAACGGCAACTGGTTCCGCGATATCGGCTGGATCGTCGGCACCGGCAAGCGCGAGTTCGACAGCATCGTGGACCCGAAGAAGGCGCAGTTCAACACACCGGAGATCGTCGAAATTGTGCAGTTGATGGCCAATGACGTGTATAATACCCTCAAGATCGCGCCGACTCCGGCCGATCAGTCAGGTGGTGCGAACACGATTCAGACCGGCAACTGTGCCATGAAATACGAGGGCGCGTGGTTCTTCACCCAGCTCAACAGCCCAACCCTGCGCGAGCAGAAGAAAGAGGTCGAGTTCGACGTCGTCCTGATGCCGAAGTACAAGGACCCCAGTCGGCCACATCGTGGCTGGTCTGAGGGGCTGGCGATTCCCAAGAGCAAGCCGGAGACGCAGGAAGCGGCCTGGGCCTTTGCGGCCTTCATGGCCGGCGAGGAGGGCAACAAGATCTACTCCGAGACCACCGGCCGCATTCCCAATGATCCGAAGCTGGTGGAGAGCTTCTGGATCCCCAAGATCAAGGAGCTCTACGGTGTCTCCAACGGCAAGGCATTCCTCGAAGCCTTCAAGCGCGGCCAGATCGACGTGGTCAGCGTGGTGCCTCGCTCCAAGATGTGGAGCGAGGTGATCAAGCCGATCGGCTGGGATCCGATGATCGCCGGCAAGGCGAAGGCTTCTGAGGTCCTGCCCAAGGTGGACGCAGAACTGCAGAAGTTGCTCGACGAGGCGAACAAGACGTAAAGCGTCAAGCGTGAAACGTGAAGCGTGAAACGTGAAGTGTCGCGCGTCAAGCATGAGAGTACTCCTTTACGCATGACTCCTGACTCCTGACGTTTCACGTTTCACGTTCTCGAAGGAGAGTTTCGATGGCCGCAAGCACCGTGACGCTGCGATTTCGGTTGCCCAGCCGGCTCAAGCTGCGCGAGTGGGCGGCCGGGTACTTCTTTGCTGCGCCTTTTATCATCGGCTTCCTGGCTTTCACGGCCTTCCCGATGCTCTATTCGATCTGGCTGTCGTTCCACAAATGGGATCTGCTGTCGCCACCGCGCTTCATCGGGCTGCAGAATTTCATCAAGATGTTGAGCGATGGCCGGGCCAATCTCAGCCTCTACAACAGCGCATATTACACGTTCATCGCGGTGCCGATCCAGCTACTGATCTCCTTCAGCCTGGCGTTGGCGCTGACCCAAAGGCTGAAGTTTCGCGATGTCTACCGCGCCGGCTTCTACCTGCCCATCATCGTACCGCTGGTCGCCAGCGCGGTTGTCTGGCAGCGCGTTTTTCATTATGAATACGGCATCCTCAATGAGGTGCTCAGCTGGGTGGGCATTCCGCCACAGAAGTGGCTTTTCGAGGTGCATCTGGCCAAGCCGGCCTTTATCATCATGTCATTCTGGATGATCGGCCGCCAGATGGTGATCTTCATCGCCGGGCTGGGCAACATTCCCCAGAGCCTGTACGAGGCAGCCAGCATTGACGGCGCGGGGGCGTTCAAACGGCTGTTGCATATCACCATCCCGATGATGACGCCCCTGATCTTCTACAACATGGTCATTGCGATCATCAACTCGTTCCAGACCTTCATCCCGGCCAAAATCATGACCGATGGCGGGCCGGAAAATGCCACGCTATTCGTCGTGCTGAACATCTGGCAGCAGGGGTTCCAGTTCTTCAACATGGGCTATGCTGCCGCTCTTTCCTGGGAGCTGTTCGTGATCATAGTCGGCTTTACGATCGCTCAGTTTTATCTGTCCAATCGTTGGGTCTATTACGAGGCATAGGAGGCAGCGATGGCGGGCACGGTTGTTCTGCGCAGACCGACATTTACCCGGCGAGCGCTCCTGGAACGTCTCTGGCTGATCTTTCTCCAGCTTCTCATGACCCTGCTCCTGGTCTCGTTCCTGGTGCCGACGCTGTGGATGATCTCGGCTTCGCTCAAGGCCTCCACCGAGATCTTCCAGCATCCGATCACCTGGGTTCCCCGAGATCCGCAGTGGAGCAACTATGTGCGGGTCTTTCAGGTGATTCCGCTCGCCAGATTTGCCGAGAATACTGTCATCGTCGTGGCGTTATCGGTGATCGGCACGATCGTCTCTTCGGTGATGGTCGCGTATGCCTTTGCGCGCATTCGCTGGCCGGGACGCGATCTCTTCTTCTCGTTGCTCATTGCCACCATGATGCTGCCCGAAGTGGTCACCCTGATCCCTCGTTTCATCATTTTCAAGAACCTGGGTTGGATTGACACCTGGCTGCCGCTGATTGTGCCGTATTGGTGCGCGGGTACGGCTCTCTATGTCTTCCTGATCCAGCAGTTCTTCCGGGGCATCCCGATGGAGCTGGAGGAAGCTGCGCTGATTGACGGCGCGGGCCGCATCCGGATTCTCACCGAAATCCTGTTGCCGCTGTGCAAGCCGGTCATCGCTACCGTGGCCGTCTTCGCCCTGCTCCAGCACTACAACAGCTTTCTGGAGCCGTTGATCTACCTCAACAGCATGGACAAATGGACGCTGGCGCTGGGCATCCGCTCGATCAACGATTCCAACGCGGCCAACTGGGAGCTGGTTTTCGCTGCCGGCACCGTCATGGTCGCGCCGATCATCGCCCTGTTCCTGGTGGCCCAGCGCTACTTCGTGCAGGGGATCGCGATGACCGGGTTTGGGGGGCGGTGAGACGAAGCAGTCAGCTTTTGCCCGCGTCTGCCCGGACACGGGTGCTGTCCGCGTCCCGGTCTTGTCCGAAGGAATCATTCATGTCCGACATACCCTTGCATTTCCAATCCATCACCGAGCTGGCGCGCCAGATCCAGGCGCGCACGCTGTCTCCCGTGGCGCTCACCGAGCATTTCCTGGCGCGCATCGCCGCGTTGAATGGGAAGCTCGGCGCGTTTCGGCTGGTGCTGGCCGAGCGCGCGCTGGCCGAGGCTCACGCGGCCGAGGCGGCCCTGCGCTCCGGTCGGACGGTCGGCCCGCTGCACGGCATTCCCTACGCGCTGAAAGACTTGTTCGACGTGGCCGGCGTGCCGACCACGGCCGGCTCGAACCTGCTGGCCGACCACATCGCCGCAACTGATGCACCCGTGGTCACGCGGCTGGCGCAGGCCGGCATGATCCTCCTCGGCAAGACGGTGACGGTGCAGTTCGCGTTCGGCGGCGTGGGCATCAACCACCATCACGGGACGCCGCACAATCCCTGGCATGAGGTGCCCCACGTGCCGGGCGGATCGAGCAGCGGCTCGGCTGTGGCGGTGGCCGCGGGCCTGGCGCCTATGGCGCTGGGCACTGACACAGGCGGTTCGGTGCGCATCCCGGCCGCGCTCTGCGGCATCACCGGCCTGAAGACCACCGTCGGCCAGGTCAGCCGGGCCGGCGTCTTCCCGCTCAGCGCCACCCTCGATTCGGTCGGGCCGTTGACGCGCTCGGCCGAGGATGCTGCTCTCGTCTACGGGGCGATTCGCGGCCGCGATCCGGCCGACCCCTCCACCGTGCAGGTCGAGCAGGATGTGCTGGCCGGGCTGCGCGAGGGGGTGCGCGGGCTGCGCATTGCTTTTGCGGAGAGCGTCTTCTGGGATGATGCCGATCCGGAGGTGGTGGCCGCGGTGCGGGCGTGTGGCGAGGTCTTCGCCGACCTGGGCGCGCACGTCGGCAGCATCGCATTCCCGGCCGCAGCCGAGGCAGAGCAGCTGAACCCGCGCGGCATCATCGGCAGCGCCGAGGCGTATGCGGTGCACCGCGATCGGATCGAACGCCATTTCGCCGACTATGATCCCATTGTCGGCACGCGCATCATGGCGGCCAAGCAGATCAGCGCGGCCGACTACATCCAGGCGCAGTGGGCGCTGCCCGGGCTGCGCAGCCGTGCGCTGGCCCAGATGCGCGATGTGGATGCCCTGCTCGTGCCGACGACCATGATCCCGGCCGTGCCTGTGGCCGAGGCCGACGCCAGCCTGGATACGTATGTGCAGTACAATGCGCGCTATCTGCGCAATACGGCCATCGGCAATGGCCTGGGCCTGTGCGGACTGTCGGTCCCGTGCGGCTTCACCCGCAACGGGCTGCCCATCGGCCTGATGATCTACGGCAAGCCATTCCAGGAGGACGTGATCCTGCGGGTCGGCTATGCCTTCCAGCAGGCCACCGACTGGCATCGAAAGACACCGATGGTTGACGATTGACGCATGATTGATTGTCGTGCCCAACCCACCAACCTACCAATCTACCAACCTACCAACCTACCAATCTACCAATCTACCAACCTACCAACCTACCAATCTACCAACCTACCAGGAGACCTTCATGAAGTACTTCCTTGACAGCGCCATCACCGACGAAATCAAGTACGCGCTCGACATGTACGCCGTGGACGGCGTGACGACCAATCCCCGGCACGTGCAGGCGGCCGGCAAGCCGTTTATGACGACGATCCGTGAGATCGCGGAGATCGTGAAGGGCACCGAGCTGCCGGTTTCGGTCGAGGTGAATCCCCATCATACCGACTGGCGGGAGATGGTCGCCGAGGCCAGAAAGCTGGCCGCTATCAGCCCGAACTTCGTCATCAAGCTGCCGGCCACCGAGGCAGGTTTCCGCGCCCTGCGCGGCTTGCGCGAGGAGGGCATCCGCGTCAACCTGACCCTTGTCTTCTCCGGGTCGCAGGCGCTCCAGGCGATGCGCGTGGGCGCGACCTTCGTCTCGCCGTTCATCGGCTGGAAGGAATCGAGCGGCGAGGAAACCGTCCGCTTCATCCAGGAAGTGGTGGCGATGCGCGATAACTACGGGTTTAAAACCGAGATCATCGTCAGCGCGGTGCGCAATGGCCGCCAGATCGTTGAGGCAGCGGTTGCCGGCGCCGACATCGTCACTGCGGCGCTGGCTGTGTTCAAGGATTCATTTGCGCATCCGTTCACCGACGAAGGCCTGAAGCGGTTCTGTAGTTTTTGGGATAAGACCCAGTATGAGTGAGACGTTTGGAACGTTCAACGTTCAACGTTCAAACGTTCAACGCTTAAACGTTCAAACCCCAGAGGGCAACATGAAAATCGGAATCCAGACCCGGCCGTGGGGGCCGGAGGCGAATCGTCAACGGTTGGGTGAGGTGCTGGCGGATGTCAAGGCCGCCGGCTACGACGGGATCGAGATCGGCGCGCAACATCTGGATATCAGCCAGCCGGCGCCGTTTCGTCAATTGCTGGCCGACCACGGCCTGGCGCTGGCGGGCATCCATGTGGGCGGCGAGATCTGGAATCCGCAGGCGGTGCGGGCTGCGCTGGCCCGCCTGGAGCAAACAATGGCGTTTGCTGCAGCGGCCGGCGCGCCCCACCTCTGCTTCAGCGGCGCGCTGAAGCAGGGCAAGTCGGATGAAGAGCTGGCGCAGGCCGCCGCCAACCTGAACCGCATCGGCGAGCTGGCGGCAGGCCACGGCTTGCGGCTGGCGTATCACAACCATTTCTGGGAGATCGAGGACGACTGCCGCGAGCTGCGTTATCTCCGCGCTCATACCGATCCGGCGTTCGTCTCGTTTTTGCTCGACGTAGCCTGGGTCCACCGCGGGGGCGGCGATCCGGCGGCGGTCGCCCGCGAATTTCTCCCTCGCATCGCCTATTTTCACCTGAAAGACACGCGCGCTACCGAGTGGGTCGAGCTGGGCGAAGGCGACGTGAACCTGTCGGCCGTGATCGAGGTGATGCGCAGCCGTGATCTGCCCTGGGTGGTGGTGGAACAGGACGAAACGACGTTGCCTCCGGTCGAAAGCGCCCGCATCAGTCGAGCCTTTCTGCGTCGGACACTGGAAGGGGGGCTGACTTGAAACCCGGCTCATCTCCTCTGCGGGTCTGCGTCGTCGGCTGCGGCGCGATGGGCACGATCCACGCGCAACGGTGGAACGCCCTGCCGGACGCGCGCGTGGTCGCGGTCGTGGATATCAAGCCCGACCGGGCCGAACGGCTGGCGGCAGCGTGCGGGCTGGATCGGTGGTATGACGACTATCGGGAGGCGGTCAGCCGGGACGACGTGGATGTGGTCTCGGTCTGCCTCCCGACCTGTTTCCATTCCGAAGTGGCCGTCTGCGCAGCGGAGCACGGCAAGCATGTGCTGGCGGAGAAGCCGATGGCGCTGACGCTCGAAGGCGCAGACGCGATGATCGCGGCGGCCGAGCGCAATCGGGTCAAGCTGGGCGTCGGCTTCATGCGGCGTTACTCGCCGGTGCAGATGCAGGTGGCCGAATGGCTGGCCGCGGGCAAGCTGGGCCGGCCGCTGGCCTATCACGCGCTCGACGCGCGCGAGCTGCGGCCCAAGCGCGAGATGCACGACGCAAAGGCCAACGGCGGCCCGGTCATTGACATGGGCGTGCACCTGTTCGATGGCTGGTCGCTCCTCTTCGCGTCTGAACCGGTCGAGGTATTCGCCCAGGCCCATCGGCTGGCCGCGGGCCGGCCCGAGATCGCCCACATCGCCGACGTCGCGCTGGACACCGCCACGGTGGTCGTGCGCTACGCGTCGGGCGACACCGGCACGTTCGTCTGTTCATGGGGCCTGCCGCCGGGCGTGACCCCACCCGGCGGGCCCGATATCATTTTCGGCCCGGCCGGCGCGCTGCACCTGACCTATGGCACGGCGCACCAGGAGGCGCGCTGGCTGCGCGAGGGCGGCGTCTGGGAGACGGTTGCCGTAGCCGATGAGGATATGTATCAGCGCGAGGTCGCCAGCTTCGCGCAGTGCATCCGGGACGATCGCGAGCCGATCGCTGGCGGCGCAGCGGGGAAGGCCGCGCTGCGCGTCGCACTGGCGGCCATCGAGTCTGCCCGCACGGGCCAACCGGTGCACTTGAGTTGACGCCAACACGCTCCTGGGGCCGCAACAGCCCGCCGCGCGGGCGGCATGATGATCTTTAACAGATTAATCTGGATATGGGCCCACTTGGCTTGCGGCCGCTTGAGGCCGCTTTGGTAATCATAACCGGATTAATTTGTTGAAACTCACAACGTCGTGCGGGCGGCAGCGACGAGGCGCCTCGCCCATTGCCGGTCACGAGTGCTCCGTCAGGCTGGATTTGGCTCTTTGCTATCGGACCCCTCTCACCCCCAGCCTCGCTCTCCCCTGCCAGGGGAGAGCGGGGGGCACCTTCTTAAGGGGGTATTGCGGGC
>FWPU01008999.1_pt1 | contig 16204 bp, 15 predicted proteins | sample 2228361 | NCBI WGS metagenome assembly FWPU01 (sample SAMEA103939777, study PRJEB20133) | metagenome
GCGGACGAAGATGAGTTCGGTGACGCCTTCGACATCGGTGAGGAAGGCGCGGTCGAAGATCATGGGAGAGCGAGCGGGACCGTGGGACATGGCGTGCTCCGGTGGTGGAGGGTTCTACCGCGGGACTATCCCAGAAAGGGAATGAACGCGAAAAGCGCCAGGGGGCCTAAGATGTGCGGGATGGACGGGCCGCACGTTTCGGTGATGCTGCGCGGGTGGGACGTGCGCACGGGCACGACGGGGGAGATGGTGCTGGATGCGGCGAGGCGGGCGGAAGCGCTGGGGCTGGATGGTGTGGTGGCGGGCGACCACGTGACGTTCTACGGGTACGGGAACGATGGGCTGGTGACGCTGACGGCGGTGGCCGCGGTGACGGAGCGGGTGGACCTGAAGACGGGGGTCTACCTGCTGCCGCTGCGGCACCCGGTGGCGGTGGCGCTGCAGGCGGCTCAGCTCGACCAGCTGAGCATGGGGCGGCTGATCCTGGGGGTGGGGGTCGGCGGCGAGGACCCGCACGAGTTCTGGAGCTGCGGGGTGGACCCGCGGACGCGCGGTGCCCGGGCGAACGAGGCGATCGCGATCCTGCGGCGGCTGTGGACGGAGGACGGGGTGAGCTTTGCAGGGCGTCACTTTCGGCTGGAGGAGGTGACGGTGTACCCGAAACCCCTCCGGCCGATCCCGATCTTCGTGGGCGGGCGGAGCGACGCGGCGCTGCGGCGGGCGGGGCGGCTCGGCGATGGGTACACCGGGATCTGGTTCAGCGCGGAGCGGTTCGGCGAGGTGTGCGCGCGGATCCGGGAGGTGGCAGCCGAGGCGGGGCGAGACCCGGGCGGCATCGAGATGGGGATGCAATTCTGGACGAGCGTGGCGGGTACGCGGGCGGAGGCGCGGGCGCAGGTGGCGGCGGCCATGGAGGCGACCTATCGCCTGCCGTTTGAGCGGTTCGAGCGGTACACGCCGTTCGGGACGGCCGAGGAGGTGGCGACGTTCATCGCGGGGTTCGTGGAGCGCGGGGCACTGCACGTGAACCTAATCACGTCGCAGGCGACGCCGGAGGAGGCGATCGAGCGGGCGGCAGAGATCCGGGAGGCGCTGCACCGGCTGGCCCGGTAGGGGCGGGCTGCGCGAGGGTGTCGGGATTTCGTAGACTGCCGGGCATGGCACGGATCGCGGTGATTGGCGCGGGCGCGGTGGGCGGGTACTACGGGGGGCGGCTGGCGCTGGCCGGGCACGACGTGCGCTTCCTGGTGCGGAGCGATTACGAGGCGTGGCGCAGGCACGGGCTGCGGGTGCTGAGCAAGGATGGTGACTTTCACCTGGCGGCGCCGGTCTGCGCACGGGATGCGCGCGAGCTGGGCGAGGCGGACTGGGTGATCTGTGCGCTGAAGGCCACAGCGATCGACGAGGCGGCGGAGCTGATCGCGCCGTGCGTGGGGCGGGGGACGCGCATCGTTGCGCTGATGAACGGGCTGGGGAACGAACAGCGGCTGGCAGCGCGGTTCGAGTCCTGGCGCATCTTCGGGGCGATGGCGTTCGTGTGCATTAACCGGGGCGAGCCAGGCGTCATCCACCACCTGGAGTACGGCCGGGTCTCGGTCGGGCATCTCGATGATGATGCGGCGGCGTGCGAGGAGCTGGCGGGGCTGTTCCGCGGGGCGGGGATTGAGACGGTGGTGGCACCGAACCTGCGCTTCGCGCGCTGGGAGAAGCTGTGCTGGAACGTGCCGTTCAACGGGTTGAGCGTTGCCGGCGGCGGCATCGGGACGCAGACAGTGCTGCGTGACCGGGAGCTCCGCTCGCTGGCGGAGGAGACGATGCGCGAGGTGGTGCGAGCCGGGAATGCAGACCTGGAGGCAGCGGGGAGCCCGGCGCGGCTGGATGAGGAATCGGTGGTGGAGCGGATGTTCGCGCAGACGGAAAGCATGGGTGACTACCGGACGAGCATGGTGGTTGACTACGTGCTGGGCCGCCCGCTGGAGGTGGAGGCGATCCTGGGGAACCCGGTGCGGCGGGCGCGGGAGCTCGGCGTAGCGGTGCCACGGATGGCGGCGCTCTACGCGCTGGTTCGGCATGCGGACCTGGCGCGTCGCGGCGAGCGGCGATTGCTGACGGCTGAGGACCTGGCCGTTCCGGGATGGGTTGCTTGAGAAAACCCAAGGGAGCGCCTAGACTCCGCCGAAGTACGCAGCTAGACAGGAATGCGGAGGAGCACGATGACCGGGATCCGAGAGCTTTTGATCGACGGGATTGACCAGCTGGGCGACTGGCTGGATGGGGCGCTGAAGGACCTGACGGACGAGCAGGCGAACTGGCTGCCGCCGGGGAAGACGGTGAGCATCGGCTTCAACGCGTGGCACGTGCTGCGCACGCAGGACGACATCGTGAACTTCGTGCTGCAGGGGAGGAAGCCGACGGTGTGGATGAGCGAGGGGTTTGCCGAACGGCTTGGGCTGCCGCCGGTTGGGCAGGGGACGGGGATGTCGCTGGAGGACGCGCGGGCGGTGCGGGTGCAGGTGGCGCCACTGCGCGAGTACGGGCAGCGGGTGCGGGAGGTGACGCTGGAGTTTGTGAAGAACGTGCCGCTGGAGACGCTGGAGGAGGTGCAGCAGATTCGGCCGCTGGGGGAGATGCCGAAATGGAAGGTGCTGCGCCAGGTGGTGATGACGCACGGGTTCATGCATCTCGGCGAGGTCAACACGATCAAGGGCGCGCAGGGGATCGGGTTCTTCATCTAGGGACGGCCGCGCGCGTGTAAGACCGGGACGGCCTGGCGGGTCCCACGGGTGATATACCTGCAGTGCCGCGCGAGAGCGCGGGAGGAGGGAACCGTGGAGATTCGCGAGCGAATGGCGGCCCTGGTGACGGGGCTGACGGTTGGCCTTTCGATGCTGACCGCTGGATGGCAACCGGGCACAGGGGAGCTGGCGCGGGCCCGGGTCGTTCCGCCGAAGAGCCGGCGTTCGGCAACCGTTGCAGGGTGGAACGCAGATCGCCCGGGTGTGGGGACGATGGTGCGGAGACCATCCGGCCTGTGGATGGCGCTGATTGCCTCCGTCGTGGTCCTGGCCGGCTGCGGTGGGGGCGGAGGTACCACACCGCCAGGGGACGTCGCCCTGGACCTGGATTTGGAGCACCTCGAGCTGGAGCCCGGGGAGGCCGGGACCGTGCGGGTGCGGATCCGGAACCTGGACGAGCCGGCCACCCTCAAGATTGAAGGGGAACGGGTGGTGCTGATGACCGCGCCGGGGGAACGGGCGCTCCCGCCGCGGGAGATCGACAAGCCGTGGCTGGCGAAACACCCCGACAAGATCATCATCCTCATCGACCCGGCCAACCCGGCGCTCGGTGCGCGGGGCATCGAGAAGAAGGACATCCGCCGCGGGTTCGTGATAGCTCCGGTACCGAAGCCGGTAGCAAGCCGGGAGAGCTCCACACCCGCGCCGGAGCCCCTGGAGCTGGTGGTGACGATTGGTGTGGGGAACGACGTCCCGGAGGGGGAGTACGTCGTGCAGTTCAGCCTTTCGCCGGACGGAGAGGTCATCACCAGCGACAGCGCGAAGCCGAAGTACCCCAACGGAACGGTGATCATCAGGAGCATCAAGAAGAACCGGAGAACGATGCCGGAGGTCACGCCGACGCGGGCCCCGGCGGCATCGGCCGAGGCACCGACGGTGGCGCCGAGTGCTGCGACGCCGATGCCGACGATCACGCGGCCGACGGCGACACCGACGCCGACGCCGGGGCGGCAGGTGGGTGGGGCGGTCACGCCTGTCCTCGCTGGGGTGTGCCCGCCGAACCCGTCGCCTGCGCCGGCGACCATCGCGGTGGTGAATCAGCCTGCGCCGAATGCGCTGGTGACGAGCCCGGTGACGGTGACGGGGTTGGTGGCGGCATTCGAAGCGACGTTCCTGGCCGACATTGTTGACGCGCAGCAGAACCAGCTGGCGTTCGTGGTGGGGATGGCGCAGGACGGGACGTCGCTGTCGCCGTTTACGGTGCAGCTCCCGTTTTCGGTGACTGCGCCGACGCCGGCGTGCGTGCGGATCTACCAGCAGAGCGCGGCGGATGGCAGCTACTACCGGTTCGTGCAGGTGCCGGTGGTGCTGATGCCGTGAGTCGTTAGCGGCTGGCGAGCCGGCGGGCAGCCTCGCGCAGGGTTTCTTCGGACTTGGAGAAGGTGAAGCGAACCATGCGGCTGCCCGCCTGGCTGCCCGGGCGGTAGAAGCTGGAGCCGGGGACAGGGGCGACGCCGACATCGCGGATGAGGTGGAGGGCGAAGGCCGTATCATCGCCGGGGAAGTTGAGGGCGGAGAAGTCGGCCATGATGTAGTAGGCGCCTTCGGGCTGGTGGCAGGCGAAGCCGGCGGCGCGGAGGGCATCGAGGAGGATGGCGCGCTTTTCGGCGTACATGGTGCGGAGCTCGGGGTAGTAGGCGTCGGCCTGCTCGATCGCGACGGCGGCCGCCTCCTGGAGCGGGGCAGGGGCGCCCACGGTAAGGAAGTCGTGCACCTTGCGCAGGGCGTCGGTGAGGTGGGGCGGTGCGATGAGGTAGCCGAGGCGCCAGCCGGTGACGGAGAAGGTCTTGGAGAGGCCGCTGATGGTGATGGTGCGGTCGTACATGCCGGGGAGGGTGGCCAACGGCACGTGCTGGTGGTGGTCGTAGAGGATGTGCTCGTAGATTTCGTCGGTGATGCAGAGGGTGTCGAACTCCTGGCAGAGAGCGGCGATGGTTTGGAGTTCGGCGCGGGTGAAGACTTTGCCGCTGGGGTTGTTGGGGGTGTTGACGATGATGGCGCGGGTACGGGGTGAGAAGGCGCGGCGGAGCTCGTCGGGGTCGAAGCTGAAGCCTTCGCCGCGGAGGGTGACGAAGACGAGGCGGGCGCCGGACATGGCGGCATCGGGCACGTAGTTCTCGTAGAAGGGTTCGAAGACGATGACCTCGTCGCCCTCTTCGACGACGGCGAGCATGGCGCACATCATGGCTTCGGTGGCGCCGCAGGTGACGGTGACTTCGCGGTCGGGGTCGATGTTGAGGCCGTAGAAGCGGCGGGTCTTCTCGGCGATGGCGCGGCGGAGGCGTGGCGCGCCCCAGGTGATGGCGTACTGGTTGAGGTCGGCGGTGATGGCGTCGATGGCGGCCTGCTTGATGAACGCTGGGGCGGGGAAGTCGGGGTAGCCCTGGGCGAGGTTCATGGCGCCATGGAGCATGGCGAGACGGGTCATCTCGCGGATGACGGACTCGCTGAAGACGCTGGTTCGGCGGGCGATGTGGGAGCGCGGCATGCGCGCAGTTTAGACGACGACGTGCTCCCGGTATTCGCCGAAGACGCGGCGCCACATGCCGCAGATTTCGCCGACGGTGGCGCCGGCGTTTACGGCATCGAGGATGAAGGGCATGGTGTTGGTGCGGCCGTCGCGGCTGGCGTTTTCAAGGGCGCGCATGGCATCGGCGTAGCGCTGGGGGTCGCGCTCGGCGCGGTGCTTCTTGAGGCGGGCGAGGTGGCGCTGTTCGCCTTCGGGATCCATGCGGAGGATGGGGATGTCGCGGGGCTCATCGAGGATGTATTCGTTGACGCCGACGATGATGCGGTCGCGAGTTTCGACCTCGCGCTGGAAGCGGGCGGAGGCATCGGCGATTTCTTTCTGGAAGAAGCCGGATTCGATGGCGGGGATGACGCCACCGAGGGCTTCGATGCGTTCGAAGTAGGCGAGGGCGTCGCGTTCGATGTCGGCGGTGAGGCGCTCGACAAACCAGGAGCCGCCGAGGGGGTCGACGGTGTTGATGACGCCGGTTTCGTGGAGGATGACCTGCTGGGTGCGGACGGCGAGGCGGGCGGCCTTATCGGAGGGGAGGGCGATGGCCTCGTCCATGGCGTCGGTGTGGAGGGACTGGGTGCCACCGAGGACGGCGGCGAGGGCCTGGATGGCGACGCGGATGAGGTTGACTTCGGGCTGCTGCTCGGTGAGGGAGACGCCGGCGGTCTGGGTGTGGAAGCGGAGGACCCAGGAGCGGGGGTTTTTGGCGCCGAAGCGTTCGCGCATCTGGCGGGCCCAGATGCGGCGGGCGGCGCGGTACTTGGCGATTTCTTCGAAGAAGTCGTTGTGGGCGTTGAAGAAGAAGGAGATGCGCGGGGCGAAGCTATCGATACCGAGGCCGCGGGCGAGGGCCCATTTCACGTACTCGATGCCATCGGCGAGGGTGAAGGCGAGTTCCTGGGCGGCGGTGGCGCCGGCCTCGCGGATGTGGTAGCCGGAGACGGAGATTGGGTTCCAGAGGGGCATTTCTTTCGATGCGAACTCGATGGTGTCAGTGACGAGGCGCATCGATTCGGCGGGCGGGAAGATGAACTCGTTCTGGGCGATGTATTCCTTGAGGATGTCGTTCTGGAGGGTGCCGGCGAGCTTTGCGCGTGGGATGCCACGTTTTTCTGCAGCGGCGATGAAGAGGGCCCAGACCACGGGCGCGGGGCTGTTGATGGTCATGGAGGTGGTAATGCGATCGAGGGGGATGCCCTCGAGGAGGAGCTCCATATCGCCGAGGTGGTCGACGGCGACGCCGCAGGCGCCGAATTCGCCTTCGGCCCAGGGGTCGTCGTGGTCGTAGCCCATGAGGGTGGGCATATCGAAGGCGATGGAGAGGCCGTTGTTGCCGGCTGCGAGGAGGTCTTTGTAGCGCTGGTTGGTTTCCTCGACGGAGCCGAAGCCGCTGAACATGCGGATGGTCCAGGGCTTGCCGCGGTAGCCGGTGCGGTGGATGCCGCGGGTGAAGGGGTAGTTGCCGGGGAGGTTGATATCGCGCTCGTAGTCGATATCGGCGGTGTCGGTCGGGTCGTAGAGGCGGTTGATGGGGCGGCCGGAGACCGTCATGAAGGGGCCGGCGAGTTCTTTGCCTTCGCGGAGGACGGCGTCGTCGTACTCGGTGCGGAGCTGGCGGGCGCGGTCAGGATCGATCTGCATGGCGGACTCCGGTGTAGGGGCAGGAATTTGGCCGCCGGGCCAATCGGCTCAATTCTATACGAAGCCAAAGGGGGCTGAATGGGGCACCGGGGGAGATGACGCGACAGCAGGTGTCGCCATTACTGTGGTAAAATATGAGCAGTCTCGAGACGACCCCCGGGGAAGCTGGGCCGACTGACACGAGCGCGCCGCGATGAGGTGGGCGCCCTGGCCGAAGAGCCACTCCCGAGACCCCGGCGGATGGTACACCGACCCTCGCACTGGTTGAGCAGACCGGGCTCTCGCGCCCGGGTGGATGGCTGCGCGGTATTTCGCGCTGGGAGTTGCGCGCCCGGTGGGCATGCACGCCGGGTGCACCGAATTGAGTTCGCCTGTTCTGACGCCGCTATGGTTCGGCCTGGTCCGAGCCCGGGTGACGCGCCCGGGTGCTGAGCCAGCGCTGTGCCCGGCGGTGTCAGTCGACGGGCATGCCTGAGAAAGGAGTGAAGCGTGATGAAGGAGCTTTTGGCTTCGGTTCGCGTTGGCGAGGCAGTGGGTGTGCCGGGGCTGCGCGCCGTGCAGCTCTTCGGCCCGGACCGCACGCCGCCGTACCTGCTCGCCGCCGAGGCGGCGAAGACGGGGAAGTTCTCCGTCGAGGAGACGGGGATAGTCCGGAAGCTGCATGTCGTGAATCTGCTTGCGCAGCCGGTGCTGATCCTCGATGGGCAGATCCTTTCGGGTGGGCGGCAGACGCGGATCTGCAACACGTCGGTGCTGGTGGGCGCCGGGCAGAAGGTGGACATCGATGTGAGCTGCGTGGAGCAAGGGCGCTGGTCGTACCGGCGGCGCCAAGCGCACGGTGTGCCTCGCTGGCGTCGGGTGCCCGGCGAGAGCATCGCCTCGCGCCGACCGTACGAGCGTCCCCGGGATCCGGGCGCCGAGGAAGCGGACCGTGGCGTTGGCGGCGGCGAACAGTCCGATGCCGCCACTCGTGAGGATGCCGGGCGCGACGATGTCGCGGATCTGCCGGACTCGATCTTCCGGCTCGAGGCGCCGGTGGAGCCGCTCAGGCTGCGTGCGCGGCGCATCCTGGAGGTGACCGAGGCTGCGCGGCGGGAAGGGACGCGCCGGGCAAACCAGGGGGCCGTGTGGCGGGACGTGGCCGCGATGGGGGCAGCCCACGGGGCGCACAGCCCGACCGGCTCGCTGGAGGACGTGTTCGAGGCGGTGCGGCCGCGTCTTCGGCCCCGCCTGGAGCAGTACCCGGTGGCGCCGGGACAGACGGGCGTGGCCTGGGTGGTCGACGGCCGCGTGACCGCGGTGGAGCTGTTCGACGCCTCGACGACGTTCGCGGCGATGGCGAAGCGGCTGACGGAGGCGGCGCTCCTGGCAGCGCCGCTGGATGGGCAGCCGGAAGACGACGACCCGGCCGCGGTGGTGGCTGAGGTGGAGGCGTTCCTGCGGCGGGTCGCCGAGGCCGGCAATGCTGCAACGGAGTTCCCGGGCCTGGGCATCGGGCGCGAGCGGCGGGCGGTGACCAAGGACGTGGCGGTGCTGGCGCTGCTGGACGGCGAGGGTATGCCGGTACACGTGGCGGGCTACCGGCGGGCGGCGGCACCGGCGTAGCGGGCGGCACTCGCCGTTCAACGTCGGCCCCGGGGCACGGGCGGTGCTCCCGGGGCCGCTCTGTTTGTAGGATTGGGGGTATGGCGAAGGACGAGAGCTTTGACATTACGACCGGTGCCGACCTGCAGGAGGTCGCGAATGCGGTGAACCAGGCGCGGAAGGAGATTTCGACGCGGTTCGATTTCAAGGGCGTGGTGGCGGAGATCGACTACGAGCACGGGACGACCCGGCTGGTGCTGCACGCGCAGGACGACTACAAGCTGGAGGCGATGTGGCAGGTGCTGGCGCAGCGGCTGGTGGCGCGGAATGTGCCGCTGAAGAACGTGGTGCGGGGCACGCCACAGAAGGCGGCGGGCGGGACGGTGCGGCAGGAGGTGACGATTGTGCAGGGGATTGAGCCGGAGGTTGCGCGGCGGATTGTGAAGTTCATCAAGGAACGGAAGTACAAGAAGGTGCAGGCGCAGGTGCAGGGGGATGCGGTGCGGGTGAGTTCGCCGAGCCGTGATGAGCTGCAGCAGGTGATCCGGGATGTGCGGGGCGAGGACTGGGGGATTGAGCTGAAGTTCGGGAACTACCGTTAGTCCGAGTTTGCGCGCGAGCTAGAGCGGGCGCTGGAAGACGGCCTCGAGCGCGGCGCGGCGCTGGCGCTCGGCGCGGCGCTGGAGTTCGAGGCGGCGATCGATGCGCCGCTGGTTGCGCTGCTCGTACCGGACCCAGCCGATGACTACCGCAGCGAGGGCGGCGACGAAGAGGAGATTGCCGCCAAGCCAGAGGATCATGATGCCGATGCGCTGGTCGGCGAGGGGGTCGGGAGCCCAGCTCGGGGCACGGCTCGCGAACCCGGCGTGCATGGCGGTGTTCATGCTGAGGAACATGCCGCCGAAGAGTGCCTTGTGCGTCATTTCGACGAAGACGTAGAGGGCGCGGAGGGGGTAGGGGAGCCGCCAGGGCAGGGGGTCGACCGCGAGGGCCGGGGCCCAGAAGAGCAGGCCGACGAGGAGGAGGGTGGCCTGTTGCAGGTCGCGCAGGGGCGGGCTAACGGCAGCGCGGTCGGTGAGGCTGGTGAACTGCCAGATGTAGGTGACGACGGCAAAGAGGAGCCAGGTGAGGACCGGGAAGGTGATGAAGCGGGTGAGCCTGGCCCGGCAGGCGCGGCGAAGACGGGATCGGCCACGGGGGCCGAGGGCGCGGTAGGCGAGGGTGAGGGGTGCGCCGAGGAGGATGAGCGGTGGCGCCACCATGGTGAGGAGGAGGAAGCCCGTGAAGTTGACCCAGAGGGCCTGGTTGCCAAGGTGTTCGAGCGGGGTGACGACGGCGACGAGGACGAGGAGGAGGCCGGCCAGGAATGCGTAGAGGCGCCACAGCTGGTGCCGACCGGCGGCGGCGCGGAAGGCGCGGGCATAGGCGACGAGAGCGATGGCAGCCACCGGGAGCCAGAAGGGGTCGAGGGACCAGCCGGCGAGGATCACGGGTCAGCGCACTCCGAAGGCCTCGAAGGTGAGGATGGTGAACGTCTCGCGGACGTGAGGAATGGACTGGATGTCGCGTTCGATGAGGCGGCCGATGCTGTCGAGATCGTCGACGTAGAGTTTGACGAGGAGATCGTACTGGCCGGTGATGCTGTAGCACTCGGAGAAGGAGGAGACTTCGGCGATCCGGTTGGCGACTTCTGTCGTGTGGCCGGGGGCGGTCTTGATCATGACGAACACTGCGCGCATGGGGGGAGTGTACGGCAGCCGGGCAGGCCCGGGGTGCAGGATGGCTGCCGCGGGGGCCTGACACAGCGGCCAGGTGGTGGTGTCCCGGGCGGCCGATCGTCAGTAATCAGTGCCGGGGCGACCGGCGAGGGCATCGCGCAGGGCAGCGATGCGGGTGCGCTCGGCGAGGAGCTCGAGGATGCGGAGGGCCTGGGCGGGCGTGGGCTGCTCGCCGGCTTCGAGGAGGAGCTGCTGGACCTCGCGGTCGATGGCCTCGATCTGGCGGTTGAGCTGGGCGATGCTGGGCGGCTGGACCGTGCCGGGCGGCCCGGGCGAGGCGCCGGGCGCGGGGCTGGCGCCGGGCTTGGGGGTGGCTGGCAGCGGGATGGGCGTGCCCGGCCCGGGGGTGCCGCCCGGGCCCTCGCCGGGCGCAGGCGTGGCACCCGGGGTCGCGTCGCCCGGCTGGGGTGTGGCCCCCGGGTCGCCGGGCGAGGGCCCCGGGGTGGGCGATGGGTCGGGGGTGGGTGGCGGATAGAGGATGCGGAGGATGACCTCGAAGTCGTGGCGGGCGGCGTCATCGGTCGGGTCGATGAGGAGGACGTCACGGAAGGCGGAGAGTGCCTCGGGGAGGCGGCCCGCTTCGAACTGGTGGTGGCCGATGCTGGCGAAGGCGCGCGCGCGGATGGCAGGGTCGTTTGATTCGAGGGCGCGGCGGGCAGCGCGGATGGCATCTTCGTAGCGGCCGGCGGCGTGGTAGGCGGCGGCGAGGTTGAGGGCGATGGCGGGATCGTACGGGCGCTCCACCTGTGCTTCGAGGAAGGCCTCGATGGCGGCCTCGGCGTCGCCGCGGGCGAGCGCCTCGCGGCCGCGCTCGTTGGCCCGGTAGGCATCGGTTGCGCACGCGGCGCCAACGAGGGCGACGAGGGCGATGGTGGCCGCGAGCGGGAGCACGGCGCGCGGGCGGCGGAGGCGCTCGGCGAGGGAAGCGAGGAGGATGCAGGCGAGTGCTGCGGCCGCGAAGAGCTGGAAGCGCTCGACGGGGAGGGTGGTGCTGCGCTGCTCGAGCTGTGCGCGTTCGAGGGTGCGCAGGCGGCCCTCGACGACGCCCGGGACGACTTCGAGGGAGGTGCCGAGGTAGCGGCCGCCCGCCGCCGCGGCGAGCGTCCGCAGGTAGGGCTCATCGAGGCGGGAGCGGATTGGCTGGCCATCGGGACCGAGGCGGGGTCCGACCCTGCCGGTGAAGGGGTCGACGGCCGGGACGATGCCGCCGTCGGGAGTGCCGACGCCGACGACGAGGAGCTCGACGCCGGCATCGCGGAGGGCGGCCGCGGCAGCCGGGGCTTCGCCGGAGAGGTTTTCGCCGTCGCTGTAGAGGAGGACGAGGCGGCCGGCGCTGGACTGGTCGGCGAGGAGGTCGCGGGCAAGGGCCAGGCCGCCGGCGATATCGGTTCCGCCCTCGACGAAGATGGTGCCGGTCTCGAGGGTGTCGATGACGCGGGCGGCGGCGGCGGCATCGGTGGTGAGGGGGAAGCGGATGCGGGCGCTGCCGGCAAAGACGACGAGGCCGACACGATCGCCGGCGAGCCGGTCGAGGGTGGCGAGGGCGGAGGCCTTGGCGGCGGCGAGGCGCGAAGGCTCGACATCGGGGACATCCATACTGCGGGAGATGTCCATCACGATGACGAGATCGGCGCCGGTGCGGGGGACCTGGGAGAGCCGCGTGCCCCAGCGGGGCTGGGCCGCAGCGACGATTGCGAGGGCGGCCGCGAGGGTGGCGAAGAGCGCGAAGGCGACTGGCAGCCGCGCAGGCACGATGCGGGAGATGCGCCGGAGGCGGCGGCGGCCGAGCGCCATGGCCACACTCCAGGCGGCGAAGGCGAGCGGCGGGAGGGGGAGGAGGGCGAGGACCCAGGGGTGGGCGAAGGTGATGCCGCTCATGCCGGGAGCCTCCGGAGGATGGTGCTGCCAAGGAGCAGCTCGAGGAGGACGAGCCCGGCCGCTGCGGCGGCGAACCAGGGGGCGTAGTGGATGTAGTCGTCGAAGGCTTCGCGGGTGATGCGGGAGCGCTCGAGGGCGCCGATCTCTTCGTAGACGGCGTCGAGGCTTTCGGGGGTGCTGGCGACGAAGTAGCGGCCGCCGGTGATCTCGGCGATTTCCTGCAGGAGGCGCTCGTCGATTTCGCGCGAGCGCTGGAGCGTCGATTCGGAGACGACCCCGATGGTGTAGACGCGGATGCGCAGGGCGGCGGCGACGCGCGCTGCATCCTCGGGGCGGATGGACGGAGCATTATGTTCGCCATCGGTGAGGAGGATGACGACCCGGCTGGCTGCGGTGGATTCCTGGAGCATGGAGACGGCAGCGGCGATGCCAACACCGATGCCAGTGCCATCGGGAAGGAGGCCGGAGTCGAGGTCGGCGACGATGCGGTCGAGGGCGGCGTAGTCGGTGGAAGGTGGCGCGAGGGGGAGGGCATCCTGCTGGAAGACGACGATGCCGACGCGATCGTTTTCGCGTAAGGCGATGAATTCGCGGACGACGTCGCGGGTGACGGCGAGGCGGGTGGAATCGCCGAATTGCTGGAGCATGGAGCTGGAGAGGTCGATGGAGAGGACGATGTCGATGCCCTCGCCGGGGACGAGGGTGCGGGCGTCGCCGCGACGGGGGCCGGCGACAGCGATGGCGAGGAGGACGACGGCGAGAATGCGGAGCGCCGGGAGGGCGCGCCCCGCGCGGACGCGCCAGCCGGGGCGCAAGTGAACGATGGCTGCGGTTGAGGGGAGAGGAACGGCGGGGCGCCGGGTGCGGAAGATCAACCATGCCAGCGGGATGGCGAGCAGGGCGACGGTGAGGGCGCCGGGGGCGGCGAACTCGATGTCGCGCATCATTGCTGGCCCACCAGTTCGTAGGCGAGGGCGAGGTCGGCCTGGCGGCGCGCGGAGGCAGGGCGGTAGCCGGCATAGACGACGGCGTCGCAGGCTTCGAGGAGGCCGCCGGCGAGGCGTGCGGCCCAGCGGTCGGCGCCTTCGGCTTCGAGGCGGGCACGGAGCTCGGCTGCGGTGAGCGCGGTGGCGGGGATGCCGAAGCGGCGGGCAAGCTCGGCGCGGACGGCGGCAGCGAGGGCTCGATAGGCTGCGACGGGGTCCGTCTCGATGGTCTGCTCAACGAGGAGGAGGGCTTCCAGGGCAGGGTCGCGGCTCGGCGGGGGCGGGGCCGGGCGGGGGACCGGCCGGCGGGAGCGCATCCGGCGGATGAACAGGGCAGCTCCACCGGCGAGTGCGAGCAGGACGGCCGCAGCCACGCCAACGAGGGCCGGGCGGAGGAGGGGGGATTCGGCACCCGGGATGGCGGCCGGCGCCGCAAGCGGGGTGAGCTCGAGCGGAGCGTCGGCGGCGAGCGTGGGGAGGACGGCGACGAGTACGGGCTCGGGCTCCAGGGTGCGAACCTCGCTGCCGCTGACGACGGCGATGGTGGGGGAGAAGGCGAGATCGCCGAGGGCGAAAGGGGCGATGGTCGCCTCGAGCAGCCAGGTGACGCCGGCCGGGCCGGTTTCGAGCTGGCGCGGCGGCTGGAGGGCGACGAGTTCGATGCCCGCCCAGCCATCGGTGCCGGGGGCGAGTTCAGGCTGGTCGCCGGGCGGCAGGACGAGGCGGACAGCCAGGCGAAGGTGGTCGCCAATGCGGGCGGCAGCCGGCTCGACGGTGACCGCGGGGGATGGGTCGGCGGAGGCGGGACGCGGGACGAGGAGGGCGGTGAGGAGGGCGAGCGACAGGGCGAGGACGGGGCGGATCATGCTGCGGCTCCCCGGGAGCGGAAGAAGCGGAGGAGGGCGGGGACGTAGTCCTGGCCGACGGTGGCTGCGATTTCGTCGATGGCGAGCTGGCCAAAGAGGGCGCGACGGGCGGCATCGAGCTCGCGGACGCGGCGGGCGTAGGCTTCGCGCACGGCGGAGCTGGAGGTGTCGAGCTCGACGGTGGTGCCGGTCTCGGCGTCGGCGAGGGTGACGATGCCTGCCGCGGGGAGTTCGACATCGACCGGGTCGCGGACGGCGATGGCGATGAGGTCGTGGCGGCGGGCTGCGGCGCGCAGGCCGGCGGGATCGAGTGGCGCGAGGAAATCGGAGAGCAGGAAGATGGTGGCGCGGCGCCGGTGGACACCGCCGAGGTACTGGAGGGCGGCGCCGATATCGGTGCCGGGCGAGGTCGGACGGGCACGGAGGATTTCGCGGATGACGCGGAGGACGTGGGTGGCGCCGCCGGCGGGGCGCACGTGCCGCTCGGGCTGGCCGGCAAAGAGGAGGAGGCCGACACGATCGTGGTTGCGGATGGCAGCGAGCGCGAGGACGGCGGCGATTTCGGCGGCGAGGGCGGCCTTTGGCTGGGGCGCGGCGCCGGCGAACTGCGAGGAGGAGACATCGACGGCGAAGATGACGGTGAGGTCGCGATCTTCGCGGTAGCGGCGGATGTGGGGTTCGCCGGTGCGTGCGTAGGCCTTCCAATCGAGTGCGCGGACGTCGTCACCGGGGACGTAGGCGCGGAGCTCGTCGAATTCGATGCCGCGGCCGCGGAAGACGGCGTGGTATTCGCCGAGGAAGCGGGTATCGACGAGGCGACGGGCGCGCAGTTCGATGGTGCGCACGCGGGCGAGGAGCTCGGGGGTAAGCTCGGGCGGGAGGGCGCCGGCGGAGGGGGTGGCGGCCCGGGAGGTGAGGCGGGGGATGGGGAGGGTGAATCGCACCAGTGCACCCCGGCGGCTGGAGTTCAGGGGAGGTCGACGCGCTCGAGGACGGTGTCGATGAGGGCATCGGGGGTGAGTTCGCGGGCGTCGGCCTCGTAGGTGGTGATGATGCGGTGGCGGAGGGCTTCGTGCGCCACGGCTTTGACGTCGTCGGGGGTGGTGTAGGCGCGGCCCTCGATGAAGGCGTGGGCACGCGCCGCAAGGGCGAGCGCAATGGATGCGCGCGGGGAGGCGCCGAAGGCGATGAGTGGCTGGAGCTCGGGGAGGCGATAGGCGGTGGGGCGGCGGGTGGCGGCGACGAGCTGGGTGATGTAGTCCTTGATGGCATCGTCGATGACCACTTCGTGGACAGCGGCGCGGGCATCGAGGATGGCCTGGCGGGAGGCGACGACGGCGACCGGCGGGAGCTCGGGCCGGAGGGCGAGCTCGAGCACCTGGCGTTCTTCGGCGCGGGAGGGGTAGTCGACGCGGACTTTGAGGAGGAAGCGGTCGAGCTGGGCTTCGGGGAGTGGGTAGGTGCCCTCGTGCTCGATGGGGTTCTGGGTGGCGATGACGAGGAAGGGGTCGTCGAGGGGGAAGGTGTGGCCGCCGATGCTGACCTGGCGCTCCTGCATGGCTTCGAGCAGGGCGGACTGGACCTTGGCGGGGGCACGGTTGATTTCGTCGGCGAGGACGAAGTTGGCGAAGATGGGGCCGCGGCGGATGGTGAACTCGCCATCGCGGGCGTTGAAGATTTCGGTGCCGACGAGGTCTGCCGGGAGGAGGTCGGGGGTGAACTGGATGCGTACGGCGCGGAGGTCGAGGACGCGGGCGAGGGTCGTGACGGTGAGGGACTTGGCGAGGCCGGGGACGCCTTCGACGAGGATGTGGCCGTTGCAGAGGAGGCCGATGAGGAGGCGGTCGACGAGGCGGTCCTGGCCGACGATGACGCGGTGGACCTCGGCGCGGACGCGGGCGAGGGTATCGGCGGCGATGGCGGCGGCGGGGGAGAGGGAGATGGCGCCGGGTGGCACGGCAGGCTCCGGGGCTGTTGGGTGCCCGTATTGTAGGCGTGGCGGGGGTAAAGCCGGGAGAACGGGAGGAGGGGAGAAGGGGAGAGCGGGAGAGCGGGAGAAGGGGAGAGCGGGAGAGGGGTTGACGCCGCTGGCGCGGCGGGTTGGCGCCGCTGGCTCGGCGGGTTGGCGCCGCTGGCTCGGCGGGTTGGCGCCGCT
>FWPU01009000.1_pt1 | contig 16201 bp, 14 predicted proteins | sample 2228361 | NCBI WGS metagenome assembly FWPU01 (sample SAMEA103939777, study PRJEB20133) | metagenome
CTCCGCCTGCTCCCGTGCCGCCGCCGGCGCCCGCTCCGCCGCCGGCTCCAAAGCCGCCACTTGTGCCGGCATCCTCGGTCACCGCCGGCGGCGAAGAGCACGCCGCCACGAGCACCAGGACCACGAGATGCGCGCGCGCATCGTCGACCTCCGCGCTCGGAGACGTACCGCAGCCGTCGCGTGCGCCGCAGGTCGTGCTGCTCAGCCAGGACCCGATGGTGGCTCGGACTCCGGGCTCGCATGCCACCGCCGCACCCGGAGCCATGCGGTCGCCGATCGGCCGCTGCTCTGAGCAACAGGCCCGGAGCATGGGACGCGCTCCGCGAGAAACTCCGCGAGAGGCACGTGCGGCTCGGTCCGACCGACAGGTCATCAACCGGTGGAAGCGCCTCGACCGGAGCTGACGCTGAAGAAGCCGGCGTCACTGATCGCCGCGAACGCAGATGACAGGGAATACGTCGCGCCCTGCGACCTCGGAGAGTCTCAACCGATGGCGGATGTCCCGGACCGGCGGGGGCCGTTTCGGCCCCTTTTGCATCAATGCGAGAACCCCATAAATTCCGGGTACCATTTCCTATGGGTCTGCCGCAGTACGCACAAAGACCGCGCGAACGCACAGCCTCCCGCGGGGCTGTCTGAACGGTGACGGGATGGTCGCGCCCGGGCGCACCCGCCGGGATCTCATCGCTGACCTGCCGAAGCGCTATGCCCGAGCAGCACCACGCGGCGGCCGAATGAGCTCTACCTGAGCGCACGGTCGGAGCGCCCGCGACCAGCAGAGAGGAATGAAAACCGAGGGACGACGCGGCGACGCACCGTCTCGGCAGGCGTCCGTCGAGGGCGACCTGCAGTGCTCGGCGCCTTCCCCTTCCGTCAACGCTCGGGCTCGAGCGCGTAGACCACCGTCACCGTCGCGGTGACGGTCTGCGGCCCCGGAAGAATCGGCGTCGTCACCTCCGGAGCCCGCACTGCCTCGGCCATGCCTCGCACCGGAAACACGGGCTGCTCGGGAGTCGACTTCGCCCGCACCACCGCGCCGAGGCGCATGCCCAACGACGCGGCGATCGCCTGAGCGGAATTGCGCGCGTTCTCCACCGCCCGGCGCAGCGCGTCTGCCTGCGCCGCTTCGGGACGTGAGAGCCCGAAGCGCACCGAGCCGACGCGATCGGCACCAGAGCTCAGCGCCCGGTCGATGATCGGCCCGACGCGGTCGAGCGCGGCGATCTCCACCACCACCGCATTGTGCGCGCGGTAGCCCACGATGCGCGGAGGCCGCTGGGCCTCGGCCGGAACCGGCGGCGGAGGCGAGTACTCGGGGAACACGCCGAATCCGGCGGTACTGATGGCATCGCGGGGAACGCCCGCCTCGACGAGCGCGCGCAGGAGCTGATCCGTCCGGCGCGCGTTGGCGGCCCCAGCGGCCTCGGCGGTGGCGGCAGTCGTCTCGACGGAGAAGTCGACGATCGCCTCGTCGGGAGCAACCTCCACCTCGCCGGTGGCGAAGACCTCCACCACGCCGGGCCGCTCGGTTGCCTGCCGGGTCCAATCGGCGGTGCCGCAGCCCGTCGCGGCGAGCGCTGAAAGCACGCGGAACACGGTGGCCCTCGACCTCTGGCGCATGGCTCGGCATGGCATGGCGGCGACGCTCGTCCAAGGGGCCGCCGGGCGGGCTGTCGCCGAGCACACGCGCCGGTCTGCCCGGAGCGGCTGCCAGCGAACGTTCGCGCCGGTGTTCGTCGCATGCGAACGGTCCGCTCCTCGGTTAGACCGTCCGAGTGGCAACGGAGGCCTCCAAGCGCTCGCTTCGGCAGCGCGCCGGCGATCTCACGTCGCTCTTCAAGCAACTGCCGGGCACCTTCCGCCTGGTGTGGGAGGCGGATCGGCGCGGCACGGTGCTCCTGGCAGCGCTGACGTTGATGACCGCGCTGCTCCCGGCCGCGATCGCCTGGGTCGGCAAGCTGATCATCGACGCCGTGGTGGTCGCCGCGAAGACCGGCGGCGAGGCCGAGCGCATGCGCGTGTTCGGCCTCGTCGGGCTCGAGCTGGGGCTGATGCTGGCCCAGATGCTCATCGGCCGGCTGCAGAGGCTGCTCCGCGAATTGCTTCGAGCGCACCTGGGCAACCTGATCAACGTCCGCATCCTCGAGAAGGCCACCACGCTCGAGCTGCGCCACTTCGAGGACGCCGACGTCTACGACAAGATGCAGAACGCCCGGCGCGAGGCGTCGAGCCGGCCGCTGTCGTTAGTGCTCCAAACGTTCGGCATCGTCGAGAACGCACTGACGCTGACGTCGTTCGCGGCGCTGTTGGTGAGCATCTCGCCGTGGACGGTGCTGGTGCTGGTGGCCGCGTCCATCCCCTCCTTCGTCGCCGAAGCACGGCTGTCGGCGGAGTCGTTCCGGCTCTACTCGTGGCGCGCTCCGGAGGCGCGGCGGCTCAACTACCTCGAGTGGATTCTCACCCGCGACAGCCACGTGAAGGAGGTGAAGCTCTTCGACCTGGGCGGTCTCATCCTCGGCCGCTACCGCGACCTGTTCTCGAAGTTCTACGCCGAGGACCGGCGCGTGGCCGTGCGGCGCATGGTGTACGGCACCGCGCTGGGAGCGCTCTCGCTGGGAGCCTTCTACGGCTGCTATCTCTTCGTCGCGGGCCGCGCCGCCTCGGCGAGCATCACCCTGGGGGACATGGCGCTATACCTCGCCGTCTTCCGCCAGGGCCAGGGCGCGTTCCAGTCCATCCTCGGCGCGGTGGGCTCGATGTACGAGGACGCGCTCTTCATGTCGAACCTGTTCACGTACCTCGACGTCCCCACGGCGGCGGAGGCTCCGCGCGTGCAGCCTCCGCGCTCGTTGAGCCGCGGCCAGAGCCACACCATCGAGCTGAGGAACGTCTCGTTCCGCTACCCGGGCAAGGACGCCTGGGCCCTGCGCGAGGTGAACCTGGTGCTGAAGCCCGGCGAGAAGCTGGGGCTGGTCGGCGAGAACGGCGCGGGCAAGAGCACGCTGGTGAAGCTGTTGCTCAGGCTCTACGAGCCGACCGAGGGCGAGATCCTCTACGGAGGCGTCGACCTGCGCGACATGGACGTGAAAGATCTCCGTTCGCGCATCGGCGCCGTCTACCAGGACTTCGTGCGCTACCAGTTCACCGCGGCCGAGAACATCGGCCTGGGCGACGTAACGCGGCTGGACGACCGCCCCGCCATCGAGCGCGCCGCCGAGCGCGGAGGCGCCAGCGGCGTCATCGCCGCGCTCCCCAACCGGCTCGAGACGATGCTCGGCGGCTGGTTCGAGTCGGGGCACGAGCTGTCGGCCGGTCAGTGGCAGAAGCTGGCGGTGAGCCGCGCGTTCATGCGCGAGGCCGAGGTGCTCATTCTCGACGAGCCCACCGCCAGCATCGACGCCGAGGCCGAGCACGAGCTGTTCCGGCGCTTCAAGGCGCTGGCCGCCGACCGCACCGCCATCATCATCTCGCACCGCTTCTCGACCGTGCGGCTGGCCGATCGAATCGCCGTCCTCCACGGAGGCCGCATCGTCGAGCTGGGCAGCCACCGCGAGCTGCTCGAGCAGGGTGGCCGGTACGCCCACCTCTTCCGGCTGCAGGCGCAGGGCTACCTCGACTGATCCGGCGCGACGGGCTCGATGGCGCGCGGGTCGGCGAGCACCAACACCAGCATTGCCGCCTGATCGACCCGCTCGGGCAGCACAAGCTCGTCAGGCAACGTCAGCGCCACCGGCATGGGCTCGAGTGGTCCGGCGCAGATGCGCACGCCGAGGAACGAGCGCGACGCCCGGTGGAGCTCGTAGTTGCACCCGCCGATGCGGCCAACGATGGACGACGGACGCAGGTTGAGGCGGCTGGGCTGACCGGCGAAGGTGCCCTCGACGCGAACGACGCCGCGCCGGTGCACGACCCAAAGATCCACGCGCCCGTCGCGGACCTCGCCGCGGATGCGGCCGCCGCGGACGTCCAGTGCGACCGGGCTGCCCAAGAGCTGGCCCTCGAGCCGGCCGTCGCGCCGGTGCAGCGCCACCTCCGGCCCTCCGAGCACATCGGGCCACAGTCGCGCGCGCAGCACGTGCGGTCCGGCGAGCAGCTCGAGCTCCGAGCCCGCCGCCACGCCCGTCCTGGCGACGAGGGACAATAGGGCCAGCATCGCGCTCACCGTCGAAACGTAGTCAGTGGCACAGACGCGACCGCCTCGGAGCCGCCGCACGCTTGCGCTCCGACCGGTCGCTCACGCCGGCCGGCCGGGGCAGTTGACGGCGCGCATCGGGCGATCGAATTGCGCGCCGGCGACGGGGGCCCACCTTCAAGGCGTGAAGCGCGCCAACGTCCGCGACGCCGCCAACTGGTTCGACGTGCTGCTCGGAACCGAACGCACCGAGGCGGCGGTGATGCGGCTCGATCCCGGCCACAGCAGCAGCCCCGCGCCCAGCGCGCACGAACGGAGCGACCAGGTGCTGCTGGTGCTCGAGGGCGCGGTCGACGCACAGGTGGGCTCCGAGCGGGCGCGCCTTTCGCGCGGAGACATGGTGCTCATTCCCGCGGGGACGCTCCACCGCATCAGCTGCGCGGGAGATGCGCCGGCCCTGACGTTCAACGTCTACGGGCCGCCGGCCTACGGCTCGGGTGACTGAATCCACGCGCCGCGCTGGGTGCGGCCCTTCCGGCGCGCTAAGTAAGAAGGTGGTGTGGGATGAATGCCCCGCGCCGCGCGTCCGTCGCTGCTTTCGCTCCTCGGAGGTCGTCGATGCCGCACGCCGTCCGGTTCGCCGTGGTGCTCGCCGTCTTCGCCACCGCCTGCACGCCCAAGGTTCGCATCGAGCGCACGCTGCCCGCGCGCCTGCCGATCGCCGAGGGCAAGAAGCTGGCAGTCCAGGTCGACCCCGACGGCTCGGGGCCTCCGGCCAGCACCATCGTCGGCGTGGCGCTCGACGTGGCGCAGGGCCAGCTGCTCAACAAGTGGGTCGCCGTCGAGCCGGTGCGCGTCGAGCTCGATCGGCAGCTCCGCCGCACCGCGTTCTCCGTCGTCGACAAGGCCGCCGCCGACTACCTCATCCGCGCCCGCCCCACCGACTGGGTGTTCCGCATCGAGAACCGCCAGCAGGGCCGGGTGGGCGTCGGCAAGCTGCACGTGCGCATCGAGGTGGTGCCGGCCAAGGACCCGAACGCACCGCCGGTCTTCACCGACACCTACTGGGCCTCGACCGAGACCTCGAGCGGCGAGCCCGATGCGATGACCACCGCCGCGCAGTCGCTGGCCGCCCGCTTCATCGAAGACCTGATGCCCACCCGCGTCTCCACGCGCGTCGAGCTCGACGACAGCGACCCGCTGGTGAAGCCGGGCATCGAGCTGTGCAACGCGGGCAAGCTCGACGCGGCCCACGCGGCGTTCTCGGACATGGTGGCCCGCTCGCCGAGCTCCGCGCCGGCGCTCTACAACCTCGCAGTGCTCACCGAGGCGCGCGGCGAGTACGACCAGGCCGAGTCGCTGCTCCTCAAGGCGACGCAGATCTCGCCCAAGCCCCTCTACTACGAGGCGCTCGAGCGGGTGCGGGCCTCGCGTCGCGACGCGCAGACGCTGAAGAAGACGCTCTGACCCGCTACGGCCCCGACTCCTCGGTCTGGGCGGCATTCGGAGCAGCCGGCGGCTCTGCCGACGGGTTCTCCACGATCTGCGTGCGCATGTCGGCCAGCTCGGTCGGGCTGTCCTCCTCGAACGCCTGCTTCAAGTCCTGCGGCGGCTTCGTCGGCGGGAGCGTCTCGGCCGCGCGTCCCTCCTCGACCAGCTGCTTGAACGCTTCCACCTGGGTCTTCTCGTCGCGCTCCATCGGCTCCAGTATGTCCCAAAGGCCAATGTTTCCGCCTGCTCGACGCGGCGCACCGGGGCGGCTTTTCCTTCGGACGGGGCCCTGGCATACGTTTCGGCGCGATGCCCGACTCGACGCCACCGTCACGGTCGAGCGCTCCGGACGCGCCGCTCGCGCAGCTCGATGACCGAGAGCTGGGCGCGTGGCTCGACTCGGCCCTCAAGGCCGCGGTGCAGCCGGGCCAGACCCCCGGAGCACTGAACCTGCCGCGCCCGGAGGCGTCGCAAGGCGACGCCGTCTGGTTCGTGTCCATCGGGGAACAACAGATGGGGCCGCTGCCGCTCGAGCAGATCCGCGAGATGTGGCGCAAAGGCGACATCGGGCCCGCAACGCTCTGCTGGCGCCCCGGTTTCGCGCAGTGGATGAGCCTGGGCCAAGTCGCCAGGCTGGCGTTGCCGCTCACCTCGCCGGTCGAGCTCTCCGCACCTGCGCCCGCGACCGAACGTCCGGCGCTTCCTCCGTCCGTCGCCAATCGGCTGAAGGAGGAGATTCGCGCGCTCACCGGAGCGAACGACGAACCCGCTCCCGCGCCACCAGAGCGTGCGCCGAGCTCGCTTTTGGCCGAGGCCGCCGCTGAACGCGAGCCGCCCCCGCTCCCGCGCGAGGCCCCTCCCCCGCTCGAGCCCTCGTGGCGCGAGCGCCTCGAAGCCGAAGGCTGGCAGCGGCCGACGATTCCCCTCCCTCCCGAGGACGAACGGCGTGCACGCCGGCTTCCCGTGGTGCTGATGGTGGTCGTCGGCTGCGCGCTCGTGGCGCTGCTCGGGCTCGTCTCGGTGCTCCTGCTGCGGCTCCGCGCCCAGACCGAGGCGCTCGAGCAGGCGCTGTCGGCGGCGTTGACGGCCCAGAAGCAGCCGCCGCCAGCCGTGGCCCCGGCGCCCCCGCCGCCCGACGCGCAGCCGCCGGCGAGCGCTCCCGTTTCGGCTCCGGCGCGACCGCCACCTCCCTCCGCCGACCGGAGCGCGGCAGAAGCGCGCAAGGTGGAGGCTCCGCGTGAAGCGCGCGTCGCCGAGAAGGCGTCGGCCGTGGTGAAGGAAGAGCCCGAGCCCCCGGAACCCACCGGGCTCGACGACGAGTTCTCGCGCGAGTTCGGATCGGCCGAGTCGCCCGAACAGCCGAAGCCGAAGCGCAAGACGGTCTACGTCCCGCCCGAGCCGGCGAGCCGACCGGACGAGAAGGACACGCTGTCGGAGTCCGACGTCCTCGAGGTGGTGCTGGCCGCGAAGCCCGCGCTCGCGCGCTGCGCCGAGGAGCAGCGGCGTGCCCAGCCGGGCCAGAGCGGCACGTTGCTCTTGCGGTGGAAGATTCAGACCGACGGCCGCACCTCAGACGTCGAGGTCGTCTCCGACGAGCTGGCCGGCTCGCCGATCGCCTCGTGCATCTCGGAGGCGGTGCAGAGGTGGCGATTCCCGCCGCACCGCACGGTACGCGAACCGGTGACCTTCCCCTTCAAGTTCTGACGGCCGAACGCCGCCGGCCCCAGAAGGCACCGGCGGCCGTTCGACGCTGGCCCTCACTCGTGCTCGAAGCCGCCGCCGCCCACCGCGGGCTCGGCGGGGAACGTCGGGAACACCCGGGCGTCGAGGATCTGCCACCGCCGGTCGCGCTTCGTCAGCACCATGGTGACGTGCATGCCGTGCTCGCGCGGATCTGCTCCGGCGGCGACGACGTCGACCAGCGCCAGGTCGCGCCGCAGCATGCGGATGCTCTGCACGTTCGAGCGCATCTCGTCGTGGTGGTCGCGCTCGAATTCCTCGCGGAGCATCTGGCGGATGTTGTGCCTGCCGAGCACCATCTCGCCGGTCGGGGCGACCAGGGTGGCGTTCGGAGCGAACTGCTGCACGAACGAATCGACGTCCCTCGCCTCGATGGATTCGTCGATCTGCCGCACCATCGTCTGAATGCGGCGGACGTCCTCGGCGGGAACGTCGCCGATCTTGATCAACTGCTGCTCTTGCAGGCGGGGCTCGCCGCGCCACGGGTCGTCGGCCCTGCCCCATCCCTCGGCGAACGCCGAGCCGGCCACCAACAACCAGGCCCCGCACACAACCTTCAGACATCGGGCTCTCATCGGCACCTCCGTCGCTACGTGTTCGCGCGGGTTACCGTGGGCACCTTCACGAACACCGTCATGGTCCGCGCGGGCCACGGGCACGCGCCCGCCCGGGCGTCCGAGCCGTCTGGGAGCAGCTGCGGAGGAGAGCCTGCCCCGAAAAAACGCCGCGCGCGGGCGGTGGGCAGCCCGCGCGCGACGGCGCCGGTCACGGGTAGGCGAGGGCCGACCGGCGGCTTCGCAACGTGCCGCTCTCAGCGCGTCGGCGGAGCGAGCAGCTCGACGCAGGCCGCGATTCCCCCCTCGGCGGCCGACTTCGAGGCGTACATCTGGCCACGGCCGATGACCTGGCGGTTGGCGGCCTTCAGCACGAAGTACCAGCGGCCGTCGCTGGCCTCGCGGAGCTCGTACGCACCCGCCGCGCCGCCGTTGGCCTGCACCGACGCGACGCCGTTCTCGGCGCCCGAGCGCGACACGTAGCCCTCGGACTGGAGGACGATCTCCCCGTTCCGGGCCCGCAGGTGGAAGTAGTACTGCTTGTCGAGGCCGCGGAAGACCTCGAAGCGCGAGGTCGCCGCCGGGGGCTGGCTGAGCGCGGCCGTCGCCTTGACGATGCGCACCACCGTGGCCACGGCGCGCTCGGCGTCGTACTTCGAGGTGTAGGTCTCGCTGACGCCGATCACCCGGCCGTTGGCGGCGACCAGGGTGAAGTACCACTCGCCGTTCTGCGCCTCGTTCAGCGCGTACCGGCTGGCATCGACGCCGTTCGCCTTCACCGACTCGATGCCCGACTCGGCCGAGGCGCGGGTGGTGTAGCCCTGCGAGGCGAGCACCTTCTCGCCGTTGCCGGCGAGGAGCTGGAAATAGTAGCGGCCGTCGCGGCCGACGAAGATCTCGAACCGGCCGCGGGTGAGCGCCAGCTCGTCCTGGGCCTCGGCCAGCTCGTCGTAGCCGACCTCGGTGGTGACCTCCTGGTAGCCGCACGCCAGAAGCGCCACCGTCGAGAGCAGCGCCATCGTCTTCAGGGGAGCATTCGACATGTTCTTCCTCTTGTTGGAGAGCGATTGCGCCCGCCACGAGAGCAACCGCCGGGCCACGACCCCTGGTGCGCCGAAGCCCGCGGAACCACTGGCCGCCGGGCCGTCACTGAATTGCTTCTGCGCAGCATTCGTTTTACGAAGGGCAACGGATGTTGCCCGAATTCAACACCGACGAGGCGCTGCACCAGGCCGACGTCGAGTCGCTCGAGCGTCGCCTGGTCGAGCTCGCCTGCCAGAAGACGGGCACGCGCCACGGGGCGGTCTTCCTCTGGGACGCGCGGCTGAACGGCCTCGCGGTGGACTTCCACGTCGTCGAGGGCGTGGTGGTGGCGCTCCCGGGGACGGGCGCGGTGCTCAGGCCCCGCCGCGACGGCCGCCCCAACGGCATCGCCCTCACCTGCTTCCAGCAGGGCCGTCCGTACGTGTGCAACGACACGGCGACCGACCCGAACTACGCGCGCTACTTCCTCGACGTGGCGTCGGTGCTGGCCGTGCCCATTCCCTGGCAGGGCCGGTCCATCGGCGTGCTGTCGGTTTCTTCGTCGCGAAAGAACGCCTTCGAGCCCGCCCACGTCACCGCGCTCGAGCAGGTGGCCTCGGCGGCGGCGAAGTTCCTCCGAAGGGCGCAGCTGGCGTCTGCGACGCGTGCGCGCTCGGGCCGCCCTTTCGTCATCAAGGGGCTGTCCCCGGCATGGCTCGAGGTCGAGCGGCGCATCGAGCAGGTCTCTCCCACCGACGCTCCGGTGCTGGTGCAGGGCGAGAGCGGCACGGGCAAGGACCTGGTCTCGCGCGCCATCCACTTCAACTCGCGCCGCTCGGGCAAGCCGTTCGTCACCGTCAACTGCGCGGCCATTCCCGAGACGATGCTCGAGAGCGTGCTGTTCGGGCACGTGCGCGGCGCCTTCACCGGAGCCACCTTCAACAAGCTGGGCGAGTTCCAGAAGGCCGACGGCGGCACCCTGTTCCTCGACGAGCTGGGCGAGCTGCCGCTGATGCTGCAGGCCAAGGTGCTGCGGGCGGTCGAGCAGGGAGAGGTGACGCCGCTGGGGAGCAACGCTCCGCCCAAGCACGTCGACGTGCGGCTCATCTGCGCCACCAACCGCGACCTGGCGGCGATGGTGCGGCAGGGCCGCTTCCGCGACGACCTCTACTACCGCGTGAGCGTCGTCTCCATCGAGCTGCCGCCTTTGCGCAGCTACAAGGACAACCTCGAGATCCTCGCCCAGGTGTTCCTCGAGGAGGCGGCGCACCGGCACGGCCGGCCGGTGTCGGCTGTCTCGCGCGAGGCGATGGCCCTGCTCCACGCCTACGACTTCCCGGGGAACGTGCGCGAGCTGAAGAACGCGCTCGAGCACGCGGTCATCCTGGCCACCGGCGAGGCGGTGCGCCCCGAGGATCTGCCGCGGTCCATTCGCGAGGCGGCCGGCGTGCAGAGGCAGAAGCCGAAGCCGAAGGGCCGCGCCCGGAAGACGCTGAACCAGATGCGGGAGTCGTGGCTCGCGCCGCTCGAGCGGCAGTACCTCTCCGAGCTCCTCGAGGAGCACGGCGGTCGGGTGCGCCACGCCGCGGCGCCGGCCGGGGTCAACCCGGTCACCTTCTACCGCCTGCTGTCGAAGCACGGCCTGCGCATCCAGCGCTCGGTGAGCGACTGAAGCAAGGCGCTGGCTTGTTGGCTCGGTCGACCTGCCCACCGCACCGAGCGCCAACGCCGACGCGCGCAACGAAGCACGACGCTCAGGTGTCAGGCCGGCGTCCGGGCGATCACCCTCCCCCTTTGCCGCGACGCCTCGTGTCGTCCCTCTTCGAACCGGGCCGCGGCCCGTGTAGAAGGCGCGCCTCGAAAGGAACGGAAAGCAACATGGGCATCGTCGTCCAGAAGTTCGGGGGCACCAGCGTCGGCAACGGCGAGCGGCTCGAGAACGTGGCCGCGATCATCGAGCGCACCCTCTCGAAGAACCCGGTCATCGCGGTGGTTTCGGCGATGAGCGGCACCACCAAGGCCGAAGGCACCACGAGCCTGCTGCTTCTGGCGGCGGACGCGGCGCTCAAGGGCACAGCCTTCTCGCGCGAGCTCGAGATGATCGAGCAGAACCACGTCCACGCGGTGAGCCAGGCGGTGCGCCAGCCGACCCTCAAGGACGAGGCCATCGCCTTCGTCCGCTCGGAGCTGGGGCGGCTGCGCAGCTTCCTCGAGGCGATCTCCGTCATCCGCGAGCTGTCACCGCGCTCGCAGGACAACGTGCTGGCGGTGGGCGAGCGACTCAGCGCGCGCATCCTCACGGCGGTGCTGCGCGATCGCGGCGTGCTCGCCGTGTTCACGGACCTGTCGAACGTCGTGCCCGAGGACGAGACGACGGTGGACCCGGCCTTCTTCCGGCGGCTGCAGGCGCACCTGGGCGAGAAGTGCCGGCCGAAGGGCGGCGAGGTGCCGGTGGTGACCGGCTTCTTCGGCATGGTGCCCGGCGGGCTGCTCAACGCCGTCGGCCGCGGCTACACCGATTTCACCACCGCCCTCATCTCCGCCGGGCTCGGGCGCGAGCACGCCGAGGAGATGCAGGTGTGGAAGGAGGTCGACGGCATCTTCACCGCCGACCCGCGAAAGGTGCCCAACGCGCGCGTGCTGTCGCGCATCTCTCCGGCCGAGGCGGCCGAGCTCACCTACTTCGGCTCCGAGGTGCTGCACCCGTTCACCATGGAGCGCGTCGTCTCCGCCAACGTCCCCATCCGCATCAAGAACACCTTCCGGCCCGAGGGCGACGGCACCGTCATCGCCCCGCACAGCGGCACGCGGCCCGGCCCGGTCACCGCGGTCACCGCCAAGCGCGGCATCTCGGTGGTCACCGTGAGCTCGAACCGCATGTACAACGCCTACGGCTTTCTGGCCCGCGTGTTCGGGGTGCTCGAGCGGCACGGCGTCGTCGTCGACCTGGTTTCCACCAGCGAGGTGAGCATCTCGTGCACCGTCGAGCGCCTGGCCGAAGCCGAGCGCGCCCGCGCCGATCTCGAGCAGTTGGGCGAGGTCGAGCTCACTCCCGGCCGGGCCATCCTGGCGATGGTCGGCGAGGGCATGAAGTACGCCACCGGCACCGCGGGGAAGATGTTCTCCACCCTCGGAAATGCGGGAGTGAACGTCGAGATGATTTCGCAGGGAGCGTCGGAGATAAACATCTCCTGCGTGGTGAAGGAGGACGACGCGGCCACCGGGCTCCAGGCGATTCACGCCGCCTTCTTCGACGCGGGCTGATCGGCTCTGACGGCGACCGTCACGTGCCCGCCGGAAGCGATCTCCCCAGTTCCTCGAGCCACGCCTTCATCGCCTTCGCGTTCGCCGGCCCCATGCGGAGCAGGTGCTTCTGCGCGGGGCTGAGCGACTCCAGCGCCGGATCCGCGTAGCGGTAGATGGCCCCGTCTTCGCGGAGCTCGATCTCGCGGTCGGGAATGGGAGTGGCCACGAGCCGGTCGATGGCGGAGCGGAGCACGCGATCGAACGACTGACCGGGGCGGCCGATCTCGGCGAAGGCCTTGTCGGTGTACCGCTTGACCTTCCCGTACACCCCCGCCGCGGCAAGGGGGTCGATGGACGTCACCACCTTCACCACCCGGTCGTAGCGCGCGTGGCTTTTGGGCGAGGCGTGCAGGCGTCCGTTTCGCTCGACGACGTCGAATCCTCCGAGCGGAGCGAGGAACCCGACGACCGGCCGCGGGCTCTCGCCGTCGGCCACGAGGCTCACCGCGGCGACCAGCCGGCGAATGAGGTCCGGCTCTGCGAGCCATTTCTTCAACTCGGCCTCGCCCGACAACGCCGCGACCAGCTTCGCCAACAGCGAGCCGCCCTCCTCCAGATCCACCGGCGGCGCGGGCGCGGGCTCGACGCGCACAGCAGGCTCGGGCTCGGAGCGGGCCACGGTCGAAGGCAGAGGTTCCGGCCGCTGTTTCATCCACCACACCAGCGCGCCGATGCCCGACAGCGCGAGCCCCATGGCCGCGACGAGCGCGACCCGCGAAGCTCTGCGCCGGTTCCACCGTTCGACTTTCGAATGCCTGCTCATGGCGTTCCTCCCGCTGAACCCGGCTGAGCAGGATCCATTCCGAGCGGGCGTGCCGGTGCGAGGCCGACCGGTCGCGGCAGCATGGCCACATCAGAGCGGGCGACGTGCCGCGACGGCCGGGGCGGACGCAGCGTCTTCGAGCGAACGACCGCTCGAGTTCTCGCCCGCGGTGGCCGCGGCCGTCGCGGCCAGCCGAACCTCGAGGCCGAGCACGACGGCGCCGATCCACAAGAGGTCGGCGAGCAACAGGTGGACGAGCTGGAGCCATCCCGGGGCGAGCAGCACCACGTTGACCATGCCCGCGACCAGTTGCACGACCACGAGCGCGCTGACCGCCGCCGCCATCCGTCGCACCGGAGCGGACTGCATGGTCGAAGCGGCGTGGGCGGCGGCGGCGATGGCGACGGCTCCGACCACAATCGCCACGAACGGGTGGATCACCCGGAGTCGCAGCAGCATCGGCGCCGACGGAGCAACGTCCTGTGCCAGCCCTTCCGCGAGACTTCCGGCTGGGAACAGCGTGTCCCCGAGCGCGGCGATGCCGCCGGTGATGACGACCGCCACCAGGCCCAGGCGCGCCGCGAGCAGCCATCGACCCGGTCCGCCGGAGGGCGCCACGCGCGGCCGACCCCGCGAGAGCAGCCAGCTCGTTCGGGTCAGCGCTCCGAGGAGCAACAACGTGTTCACCAGGTGCACCGACATCACGTAGGCCCGCGCGGCCGATGCGTCGGTGGCCACCAGCTCGAACTTGACCAGCCCGGCACCGATCGCCGCCTCGAGCAGGAGGAACACCAGCGAGGCGGTGGCTGCGAGCCGCGTCGGATCTCCCTTCGGGCGAGCGCGCAGCACGCAGACGAACAGCGCCAGGACGAGCAGGCCGTCGATGCCGCTGGTGAGCCGGTGCGTGAGCTCGACGAGCGTCTGCGCCGTGGGCGAGCGGGGAATGACCTCGCCATTGCAGGTGGGCCAGTGGCTGCCGCAGCCCGCTCCGCTGCCGGTGACGCGGACCCACGCACCCCAGAGGATCACCAGCAGGTTGTAGGCGAGAACGGCCCACGAGAAGCGAGCCAGGCGGGAGATCCTCACGGCACGACTCGAATGCGCGCGATGCAGGATTCGAACCTGCGGCCTTTGGCTCCGGAGGCCAACGGCCCCCGGTCGGCGCTCCACCCGGCGCCGTTGGCGGCTTGCCGGGCTCGAGCTTCAACTTGTTCAGCTCCCCTCGGACGTATCCCTCGTCCAGAATCGTGTAAACCGCGTCGGTGATCGAGCGTGGTGCGTGGCCGAGGAGAAGCTGGATGACGAGCGGATCGCAACCCGCACGCCTGTGCAGTGTCGCGCAAATCCGCCGAAGGCCGTGAAAAGTGATTGACTTCGGGAACGGCGTCACCCATAGGCGGCGCCCGCACCTACCACACCGCTCGCCGCCTGCACGGGCTGATCGGAGCTCGCGCGTGCGGCACCAACGGCAGGCGAACTCGTACCCCTCCACGATGCCCGCTCGGCCGAGCGCTCGGCGCAGCGCCACGTGCAGCCGCACATCGGGGCGCTGGCGCGTGCCGTCTGATCGGGGAAAGACGTAGGGACCAGGTGCCCGCTCGATCTGCTCGCGGAGGATGGGCACCAGCCACTCGGGGATGGGGAGCTCCTGGCGGACGCGACCGTTCTTCGTGGTGTTCCGGCCGTGCGACCGGCAGATGTGGAGCACCTTGCGCTCGAGGTCGACGTCGATCTTCAGCAAGCCCAGCAGCTCGCCCTTGCGGGGGCCCATGCCGATCGCCAGCGCGAAATACGGCCGCCACTTCCCCGCCACCTCGAGCAGCCGGAGGACCTGGTCGACGAGGAGGACCTCGCGCTTCGACTCGGGCACGTCGCGCTGATCCGTGCCGTCGACCGGGTTCTCGGCTGGCCAAAGCTTCTTCTCGCGCGCGTCCTCGATCAGCCGGTGCAAGTGGTTGCGGCAGTGGTTCACCGACTGCGGCGAGAGCTTGTCGTCGAGCTTGCCCAGCCAGGCCTCGACGACGTCGGCCGTGAGCGTTCTCGAGGTGTACCGGCCGAGTCGCGGGAGCACGTGACGCCTCATTCGGCTCTCGATCGCCGCGGCCGACGCGTACCGTCGGAGGAAGCGCTGGCGCCACCAGTGCCAGAGCTCGCGGAGCGGCTTCGACTCGCGCGCGGGCGGCCGGAGCTGCTCGAGCAGCTCGGCCTTGAACAGCTCGAGCTGCTCGTGGTCGACGCGAACCTCGTTCGTGCGTACGTGCGTACGCACGTACCCCGAGCGGTCGCGCGGAGCGCGCCGCGACTTCACAATGGCCATCGAACTACTCCGTGATCAGATGCACTGCCGGCTCGACGGTCCGCAGAACGTCCCGACGGGACAGAAGACGCATTCGGAGCCGCCGGTACCGCAGAAAGAATCGCTATCGCCCGGGTAGCACGCGCCGGTTGCACGACTGCAGCATCCGGTCGCGCACGTTACCGAGCTGCAATTCACGCATTGGCCGTTGCGACAGATTTGCTTCAGTGCACTGCAGTCTCGACACGTTGCACCGCCTGTCCCACAAGAAAAGTCGGACGCTCCGCTGAGGCACGTACCCGAGCTCGAGCGACACCCAGAGCACGACGACGATCCACCGCCACCGCCGGCCCCACCGCCGGCCCCACTCGAAGGCTCACAGCGGCCGTTCGACGAGCATCGTTGGTTCGTCGGACACGCCACGCAGAGTTTGCCGTCAATGCCGCACGCTGACTGCTCCGAGCCGGGTTTGCACTCCCACTTACCGAGTACGTCCTTCTCGCAGCAGCCAGCGCAGTTCTCAGTTCCGCAGCGGTCCTCAACCGGAGGCACCGGCGAGCACGCGACGAGCCCAATTACGCAGAGAGCCGTTCGCATTTCAGTTCATCCCCTCCAGCTCGAGGAGCTGGCGCACCCAGAACTGACGGCAACACCGGCCAAGTATTCACCTGGCCGAACCAGTTCCGGGCGTTGATTCTACCGCCCACATGGCGCGGCTCCGTAGCGTTTCTCTCCGCGCGCTTGAGCTCGAGCGCGAAAAGGAGAGCGACATGTCGATCAACTGGAAGGAGGTCGCGAAGACGGCGGTGATCGCCGCGCTCGTCGTCGCGGCGTACCACGGAGGCCACCTCAATTTCGTGCCGGTCTTCTCCGGCTCGAAGAAGTGAATACTCACA
>FWPU01000469.1_pt1 | contig 16193 bp, 12 predicted proteins | sample 2228361 | NCBI WGS metagenome assembly FWPU01 (sample SAMEA103939777, study PRJEB20133) | metagenome
GGAGGAGGGGGGACGGCACACGCCGTTTTTCAATGGGTATCGGCCGCAGTTTTACTTTCGGACGACGGATGTGACGGGGACGATACGGTTACCGGAGGGGGTGGAGATGGTGATGCCGGGGGACAATGTGACGATGGAGGTGGAGTTGATCACGCCGATCGCGATGGAGGAGGGATTGCGGTTTGCCATTCGCGAGGGAGGCCGCACCGTCGGCGCCGGCGTGGTCGGCAAAATCATCGAGTAGCGCCGAGATTCGTACGGTGATGTTGATGAGGATAGGTGGCGATGCAAGAGATCATCACGCTGGAATGCTCAGAGTGCAAGAATCGGAACTATACCACGACCAAGGACAAGAAGAAGCACACGGCGAAGCTCGAGTTGCGGAAGTATTGCCCGTTCTGCAGGCATCACACGCTGCACAAGGAGACGAAGTAGCTCGAAGATAGCGCCACATAGTGGCACAGGCCTGTAGCACAATTGGCTAGTGCACCGGACTCCAAATCCGGCGGTTGGGGGTTCGAGTCCCTCCAGGCCTGCCGTGGGAGAGAGCGTAGGCCAACGCTCTCTCTTTTGCAACGAGAGGCAAACGCGAGAGTGTCCATGTTTGAGAAGGCAATCAACTTCCTGCGCGAAGTCAAGATCGAGATGGCAAAAGTGAGTTGGCCGACGCGCGAAGAGCTCAAAGGCTCGACGACCATCGTCATCGTCACCACGCTGCTGTTCGCGGTGTTCATTTTCATCACCGATCAGATCATTTCGCGCATTGTCGGGGTCATTTTCAGGCTGGCGGGGTAGCAGTGAGTGCACAGACAGACGCAGCGCCCGAAAGCGCGGCAGTTGCCAGCGACGAGCTGAAATGGTATGCCGTGCATGTGCTTTCAGGGCATGAGCGTAAGGTGAAGGCCTATCTGGACAACGAAATCGACAAGAGCGGCCTTCGCCACAAGATCAAGGAGGTTCTCCTGCCTGCCGAGCAGGTGACCGAAATGCGGCAGGGGAAGAAGAGGACCAGGAACCGCATCTTCTTCACGGGCTACCTATTCTTGCACATGGTGCTGGACAAGGAGACGCAGCACCTGGTGCTGAACACACCTGGCATCACCAACTTTGTGGGCTCGCGGGCCAAGCCGGAACCGCTGCGACCGGACGAGATCGACCGCATCTTGGGGCGTGTGGATGAGACGCGGGCCAAGGAGCGCATCCACGTGCCGTTCCGCGTGGGCGACGCCATTAAGGTCATCGACGGCCCTTTCACCGACTTTACCGGGGTGGTGCAGGAGATTTACGAGGACAAGAACAAGTTGCGGGTGATGGTGAGCATCTTCGGCCGGTCCACTCCGGTGGAACTCGACTTTTTGCAGGTGGAATTGGAATCGTAGCGGAGCAGCAATGGCCAAGAAGATCGTTGCAACAGTCAAGTTACAGATCCCAGCGGGCAATGCCACGCCTTCGCCGCCCGTGGGACCCGCACTGGGGCAACACGGTGTCAATATCATGGAGTTTTGCAAGGCGTTCAACGCCCGCACCCAGGATAAGGCTGGCTACATCATCCCGGTGGTGATCACCGTCTACGCCGATCGCACGTTCACCTTCGTGACGAAGACGCCGCCGGCAGCGGTGTTGCTCAAGAAGGCCGCGGGAACCGAAAAGGGTTCGGGCGAACCGAATCGCAATCGGGTGGGCACGGTCACAAGAGCCCAGGTTCGGGAGATCGCCATGACCAAGATGGAGGACCTCAACGCTAGCAGTCTTGAGAGCGCCATCTCCATGATCGAAGGAACCGCCCGCAGCATCGGCATCACGGTGGTGGACTGATGGCAACGCCTGTCTTGTGCGGAGTTGGAATGAAACGGAGCAAACGATTTCGCGAAGCCCTGAGCAAGCGGGATGCATCCAAGCAGTACCCTTTGGCCGAGGCGGTAAAGCTGGTCAAGGAAGCGGCCACGGCAAAGTTTGATGAGACCGTCGAGATCAGCGTCCGTCTGGGTGTAGACCCGCGCCACGCAGATCAGATGGTCCGTGGCTCGGTCACGCTCCCTCACGGTCTGGGCAAGACCAAGCGAGTGCTGGTCCTGACCAAAGGCGAAAAGGAGAAGGAAGCACTGGATGCCGGCGCCGACTACGTCGGCCTTGATGAATATGTGGAAAAGATCGAGGGTGGGTGGCTGGATTTTGACGCCGTGGTGGCCACCCCCGACGTGATGAGCCAGGTGGGCAAGCTGGGCAAGATTCTTGGCCCCCGGGGCCTGATGCCGAACCCAAAGAGCGGCACGGTGACCTTTAACGTTGCCGAGGCGGTTAAGGAGATCAAGGCGGGTAAGGTCGATTTCCGCGTGGACAAGTATGGCATCCTGCACGTGCCGCTGGGCAAGGTCTCGTTTCCTGCTGAGAAGCTTGCCGAGAACGTAAAGGCTTTCATGGAAGCAGTGGTGCGCCTGAAGCCGCCCACGGCCAAGGGGCAGTACGTGCGGAGCGTCACCCTTTCCAGCACCATGGGCCCGGGCATCAAAGTGGACCGGAGCGCCCTGCTGGAAGAAGTGCGCGCCTAGGGTGGGGCACACTACGGACAGAGGCGCAGAGGTGTGAGGAAGGATAATGGCAAGACCAGAGAAAGAGCGTGTGGTCGCAGAAGTCAGTGAGGGTTTGGCCAAGGCACGGGGCATCTATGTCACTGACTTTTTCGGCCTGAACGTGGAGGAAGCGACAGAGCTGCGCAAGACCCTCCGCCAGGTAAAGGTGCAGTACCGGGTGGTCAAGAACACCTTGGCGCGGCGTTCGGTGCGCCAGGCAGGGTACGAGGCGTTACTGCCTCACCTGACCGGACCCACGGCGTTTGCCTTCAGCTTTGATGACCCTGGGGTGCCCGCCCGGGTGATTCGCGACTTTGCGCGCAAGAAGAACAAACTGGCCATCAAGGCCATTGTCTACGAAGGTGAGTTTATCGATGCATCGCGTGTGGACGAGATTTGTGAGCTTCCCTCGCGCGAGGTGATGTTGGCGCAGTTGCTCGGCGCCATGAGTGCGCCTTTGAGCAGGTTAGTGTACACGCTCAACGGTGTGTTGGCGCAGCTGGTGAGGGTGCTTGATGCCATTCGCGCCCAGAAGGAAGGACAAGCCTCGCTCTAATGGGTAATTCTGGAGGAGAGAACATGGCGGAAGAAAAATCTGCCCAGGCAGCAGAGACCGTGGAGACAAAGGGCGGTGATGGAAAGATTGAGGCAGTGATCAAGGCGGTGGAAGGCCTCACTGTGCTCGAGCTGGCAAGGCTGGTCAAGGCGTTGGAGGAGAGGTTTGGCGTCACCGCGGCGGCGCCGGTGGTAGCGGCTGCGCCTGCGGTGGGCGCACCTGCTGCGGCAGCGACCGGCCCTGCGGCTGAAGAAAAGTCCGAATTCTCCGTGATCCTGGAATCTGCCGGCGCACAGAAGATTCAGGTCATCAAAGTGGTTCGCCAGCTGACCAATCTCGGCCTCAAGGAGGCTAAGGACTTGGTGGAAGGTGCTCCGGCAGCCATCAAGGAAGGTGTCTCCAAGGAAGAGGCACACGAGATCAAGGCCAAGCTGGAAGAGGCTGGCGCCACTGTGGTGCTGAAGTAGAGCCGAGGCACCGTGGAGCGGGAGCCCTGGCTCCCCCCATCTGTGGCGTGGCGAGTGTTGAAGCGAAAGGAAGTGACTTCCTTGGCGAACGTGGCACAAATAAGCAGAAGGTCTTTCTCGAAAATCTCATCAGCCATCGAGCTGCCTGACCTGTTGGACGTGCAGCTCAAGTCGTTCGATGAGTTCTTGCAGCCGAATGTTCCCCCTGACAAACGCCTGAACCAGGGGTTGCAAGCGGTCTTCCTCTCGGTGTTCCCCATCGTGGATAGCCGCGAGAACTTTCGGCTGGACTTTGTGGAGTACTACGTCGAAAGGCCTCGCTATACGGTCCAGGAGTGCCAGGAGCGAGGGGTGACCTATGCCGTTCCCCTCAAGGCCAAGCTCCGCCTGTCCATCAAGGACGAGTATGGGGATAGTGACTCCTACACTGACACCATCGAGCAGGTGGTGTACCTGGGGAACATCCCCTTTATGACGGAGCGCGGTACCTTTATCATCAACGGTGCCGAACGGATCGTGGTCAGCCAGCTGCACCGTTCGCCTGGGGTGTTCTTCGACGAGCTCCGGCACCCGAACGGCCAGAGGCTGTACAGTGCGCGCGTCATCCCCTTGCGCGGTTCGTGGGTAGAGTTTACCACGGACATCAACGACGTGATGTACGTCTACATCGACCGCCGCAAGAAGTTCCCGGTGACCACTTTGTTGCGCGCCATCGGCTATTCCACCGACAGCGAGCTCCTGAACCTGTTTGGCCTGAGCGTGGAGGTTGCCGCTAAGGCTGAGTCGCTGCGCCCCTATCTCCATCACACCGCCGTTGAGGACATTGTCGACGAGGAGAGTGGCGAGCTTCTCTGGGAAAAGGGTCAGGAGCTGACTGAGGACACCATCGCCCAGCTTGATCGCTCCGGCATCAAGAAGGTGCGCCTGCTCCGCCCTGAGGGGCCCTCGGGACCCGAGATCATTAGCAACACCTTGCGCAAGGACACTTCCCGCAGCGAGGAAGACGCGCTGGAGACCATCTACCGCCAGTTGCGCGCGGGTGAGCCGCCGGATCTGGAGGCGGCCCGCGGGCTGGTGGAACGCCTCTTTTTCAACCCGAAGCGCTACGATCTGGGCAAGGTGGGTCGCTACCGGCTGAATAAGAAGCTCGGTCTGGATATCCCTCTGGACGTGACCGTGCTCACCAAAGAGGACATCGTCGCCATCGTCAAGTACCTGGTTGACCTGCGGGAGGGCACGCGCGAGGCAGACGATATCGACCACCTCGGCAACCGGCGGGTGCGCACCGTGGGCGAGCAGCTGGCGCAGCAGATGAGCGTCGGGCTGTCGCGTATGGCCCGCACCATCAAGGAGCGCATGAACCTGCGGGAGAGCGAGAACCTCACCCCGCAGGACCTGGTCAATGCTCGCACCATCCTTTCGGTGATCAACACCTTCTTCGGCACCAGCCAGCTGTCCCAGTTCATGGATCAAACCAACCCGCTGGCCGAACTGACGCACAAGCGGCGTCTATCGGCGCTGGGACCAGGTGGGCTCACGCGCGAACGCGCAGGCTTCGAGGTCCGCGACGTCCACTACACGCACTACGGACGGCTATGCCCGATCGAGACGCCGGAAGGGCCAAACATCGGGTTGATCTCGTCGCTGACCACCTACGGGCGCCTCAACGACTTGGGCTTTATCGAGACCCCGTATCGCAAGGTGGTCAATGGTCGCGTGACTAACGAGATCGTCTACCTGGCCGCGGACGAGGAAGAGAACCAGATTGTGGCGCAGGCCAATGCGCCGTTGGACAAAGAGGGTCGCTTTCTGCAGGATCGGGTCAAGGCCCGCCTGCGCGGTGACTTTCCGGTGGTGGCCCCGGAGCAGGTCAACTACATGGACGTGTCGCCCACGCAAACGGTGTCGGCGGCGGCTGCGCTCATCCCCTTCCTGGAACACGATGATGCCAACCGTGCCCTGATGGGCTCTAACATGCAGCGACAGGCAGTGCCCTTGCTGCGGCCGGAGCTCCCGTTGGTGGGCACTGGGCTGGAAGCCAAAGTGGCTCGCGATTCACGTGCGATCATCGTCTCCGACGTGGACGGAGTCGTCGAGGAGGTGGACGCCGACCACATCGTGATCCGCGTGGATGCGCCCGCCGACCCTGAGAGCGCGCGCGAGCAGCTGCTGGACTTTGAAGACCGCACGCGCAAGGTCTACCACCTGACCAAGTTCATGCGCACCAACCAGGATACCTGTATCAACCAGCGGCCTCTGGTCATTCAGGGGCAGCGGGTGACTAAAGGGCAGGTGCTGGCGGATGGCTTTGCCACCGACCGCGGCGAGCTCGCTCTTGGGCGCAATGTGCTGGTGGCCTTCATGCCTTGGCGCGGCTACAACTTTGAAGACGCTATCATCGTGTCCGAACGCATCGTGCGGGAGGACATTTTTACGTCGTTGCACATAGAAGAGTTTGACCTCCAGGTGCGCGATACCAAGCGCGGCGAAGAGGAGCTGACCCGCGAAATCCCCAACGTCAGTGAAGATGCCACCAAGGACCTGGATGAAAATGGCGTGGTTCGTGTGGGTGCGGAAGTGCAGGCGGGCGATATCCTGGTGGGCAAGGTGACTCCGAAAGGTGAGACCGACCCGACCCCGGAAGAGAAACTCCTTAAGGCCATCTTCGGCGAGAAAGCAGGCGACGTGAAAGATGCCTCATTGAAGGTGCCGCCTGGGGTGAAGGGCATCGTCATTAACACGCGTCTGTTCACGCGCAAGAAGAAGGACGCCAAGAGCAAGAAGCAAGAGAAGAAGATGCTCGATGACTTGACGCTCTGGCGCCAGGAGGAAGAAGAGAAGGCCCGTCGCCTGCGCGACGAGAAGCTGCTCAAGGTCCTGGATGGGAAGACCGCCCAGGTGGTGCGCGACATGCAGACCGACAAGGCGCTGGTGAAGGCAAAGACCGTGCTCAGGGCGGATGGCAATCTGGCGCGACTGGACTTTGCCCGCGTCAACTTTCAGGCCGAGCTCACCGATGACCCGGAAGCAAACCAGTTGGCCCGGGAGATTGTCCGCCGCTACCAGCAACGCGTGGAGGCCATCGAACAGGATTTCGAGCAGCGGAAGCTGAAGCTCACCATGGGCGATGAGCTGCCGCCGGGCATCGTCCAACTGGCCAAGGTCTATGTGGCGAAGAAGCGCAAGCTCTCGGTGGGCGACAAGATGGCCGGTCGGCATGGCAACAAGGGTGTGGTGTCCAAGATCGTGCCTGTCGAGGACATGCCCTTCTTGCCCGATGGCACGCCGGTGGACGTGGTGCTCAACCCTCTGGGTGTGCCCTCGCGTATGAACCTGGGCCAGATTCTCGAATGTAACCTAGGGTGGGCAGCGGCTAAGCTCAATCAGCTGTACGCCTCGCCGGTCTTTGACGGGGCCACCTACGAGGAGGTGGTCGAAGAACTGAAAAAGGCGGGTCTGCCGCCCGACGGCAAGACGATTCTTTACGACGGACGGACCGGCGAGCCGTTTGACCAGCCGATTACGGTGGGGTACCTCTACTTGATGAAGCTGTCGCACCTGGTGGAGGACAAGATTCACGCACGCTCCATCGGGCCGTACTCGCTGATCACGCAGCAGCCCTTGGGGGGCAAGGCCCAGTTCGGTGGGCAGCGTTTCGGCGAGATGGAAGTGTGGGCCCTGGAGGCCTACGGTGCGGCACATACCCTGCAAGAGATCCTCACCGTCAAGTCTGATGACGTGCGGGGTCGCTCCAAGGTGTACGAGGCGATTGTCAAAGGCGACAATCTGCCCGAGCCCGGCCTGCCGGAATCCTTCAACGTGCTGATTCGCGAGTTGCAGGGCCTGGGGCTCGATGTGGAGCTCATCGATGGCAGGATGCCTCAGTTGGCGGTGCGCAAGAAAAGCGCACCAGCAATAAGGCCACCTGAAGGCAAGCCAGCCATTCAGGGTTAGTGCCTCTTACGGAGGTGCAGAGTTTGGTGCTTACGACCAGACAAGAGAGCATAGGAAGGGGGCAGTTTACGGCAATCTCCATCGGTCTTGCCTCTCCGGACAAGATTCTGGAGCGCTCCTACGGCGAGGTCACCAAGCCGGAGACCATCAACTATCGCTCCTTCAAGCCGGAGAAGGACGGTCTTTTCTGCGAGAAGATCTTTGGCCCGGTAAGGGACTGGGAGTGCCACTGTGGCAAGTACCGGCGTGTGCGGTACAAAGGGATTGTCTGCGACCGCTGCGGGGTGGAGGTCACCCAGAAGAGTGTGCGTCGGGAGCGGATGGGGCACATCACCCTGGCCGTGCCGGTAGTGCACATCTGGTATTGGCGCTCCATCCCCTCAAAGATCGGCTACCTGCTGGATATGAGCATCAAGGAGCTGGAGAAGATTATCTACTACGAGTCTTACGTCGTCATCCAGCCCGGGCGGAGTGGCCTTCGTGCCAAAGAGCTGATCTCTGAGGAAGAGTACCTGCGGATCATCAACGAGTATCCAGAGCTGGTCCAGACGGAGAACGAAGAAGAGCGGTTTGTGGCCAAGATTGGCGGCGAGGCCATCCTGGACCTGCTCAAGCGGGTGGATATCGAGAAGCTGTCGCAGGAGCTGCGGCAGCAGGTCAAGACCGAGACCGCGGTGCAGCGCAAGGCCGACTGTTTGAAGCGGCTGAAGGTGATCGAGGCCTTCCGGCGCAGTGGCCTCAACGGCCATGAAAACAAGCCGGAGTGGATGGTGATGACCGTGATCCCGGTCATCCCGCCGGAACTGCGTCCGTTGGTGCCGTTGGAAGGTGGTCGTTTTGCCACCTCCGACCTCAATGACCTCTACCGTCGGGTGATCATCCGCAACAACCGGCTCAAGAAGTTGCTGGAGATCAAGGCTCCGGAGGTCATCCTGCGCAATGAGAAGCGCATGCTGCAGGAGGCAGTGGACTCGCTGTTCGACAACAGTCGCAAGGCCTCAGCCGTGCGCGGCGAGACCAACCGCGCGCTCAAGTCCTTGTCGGACATGCTGCGGGGCAAGCAGGGGCGGTTCCGCCAGAACCTCCTCGGCAAACGAATCGACTACTCTGGTCGCTCGGTGATTGTGGTAGGGCCCGAGCTGAAGCTGCATGAGTGCGGGTTGCCCAAGGAGATGGCCTTGGAGCTCTTTAAACCGTTCATCATCCGCAAACTGGTTGAACGCGGGATGGTCAAGACGGTCAAGAGCGCCAAGAAGGTGGTCGATCGCCGTGGGGCCGAGGTGTGGGCCATTCTGGAGGAGATTATCCAGGACCATCCGGTGATGCTCAACCGGGCGCCCACGCTCCACCGTCTGGGTATCCAGGCCTTCCAGCCGCTGCTGATCGAGGGGAAGGCGATCCAGATCCACCCGCTGGTCTGTGCGGCTTTCAACGCCGACTTTGACGGGGACCAGATGGCGGTGCACGTGCCGCTGTCATATTACGCCCAGATCGAGGCCAAGCTGCTGATGCTCTCCAGCCGCAGCATTTTGTCGCCGGCCAGCGGCAGGCCCCTGGCCATCCCCAGCCAGGACATCGTGCTGGGCATCTACTACCTGACCAAGGTCAAGCGTGGCGACCGCGGCGAGGGGATGCTCTTCTCCAGCCCGGACGAGGTGATCATCGCCCACAACAACGGCGTGGTGGGACTGCATGCGCGCATCAAGGTCCGGCTTGACGGGAGAATCATCGAGACCACCACCGGGCGGGTGATCTTCAATCAGTGCGTGCCGCGCGAGCTGGGCTTTTACAATGAGCTGTTGACGAAGAAGCGCATCGAGCAGATAGTTTACGACTGCTACCGGCGGTTAGGCAACGTCCGCATAGTAGAGTTCTTGGACAAACTTAAGGATATCGGCTTCCATTACGCGATGGTCTCGGGCGCAACCGTCGGCATGAGCGACGTGGTCATTCCGCCGGAGAAGCAGGAGATCCTGGAGCGCGCAACCCGCGAGGTGGCAGAGATTCAGCGCCAATATGAGCGCGGAGTCATTACCGACGGCGAGCGGTACAATCGCACCATCGACGTCTGGACGCATGCCACCAACGAGGTGGCCGAGAAGATGTTTGAAGGGTTGCAGGCGGACAAGGAGGGCTTCAATCCCATCTTCATGATGGCCGACTCTGGAGCCCGAGGCTCTCAGGACCAGGTCCGCCAGCTGGCTGGCATGCGTGGCCTGATGGCCAAACCGCAGAAGCGGATGGTGGGGCAAATGGGAGAGATCATCGAGAACCCCATCACCGCCAACTTCCGTGAGGGGCTGTCCGTGTTGGAGTACTTCATCTCTACGCACGGCGCGCGCAAGGGTTTGGCCGACACCGCCCTCAAGACCGCCGACGCTGGCTATCTGACCCGCAGGCTGGTGGACGTGGCCAACGATGTGGTGGTGACCATGAAGGACTGTGGCACCATCTTGGGTGTGCGCACAGGCGCGCTCAAGAATGTCGAAGAGGTTATCGAGCCTCTCATTGACCGCATCGTGGGGCGCGTGGCAGCTGAGGATGTGTACCACCCCGATACCGGCGAAGTCATGGTCTCTGCCGGCCAGCTCATTGATGAGGAGCTGGGGCAGGCGATCGTAGACGCGGGGATCGATGAGGTAAACATCCGCTCGGTGCTGACCTGCGAAGCGCCGCGAGGCGTGTGCGCCACCTGCTACGGCCGCAACCTGGCCACGGGGCGGATGGTGCAACTGGGCGAGGCAGTGGGCGTGATGGCCGCGCAGTCCATCGGCGAGCCGGGTACCCAGCTTACCCTCCGTACCTTCCATATCGGCGGTACGGCTTCGCGCATCGCCGCGCAAAGCAGCGTGGTCACCAGACGTGCGGGCACCCTGCAGCACGAAAACGTTCGCGTCATCCCCCAGGACGATGGCACTACCGTGTGCGTGTCGCGCACCGGGCGGATCAACATCGTCGATGAAAACAACCGCGTGGTGGAGAAGTATACCGTCCCCTACGGTGCCACCATCCTCAAGCAGGATGGGCAGAGCGTGGGGAAGGGTGAGACCCTGTTCACCTGGGATCCTTACACGGCGAGCATCATCTCCACCAATAGTGGCACTGTGCGGTTTGAGGACATCAAAGAGAACCTCACCTATCGGGAAGAGCTGGACGAGACCACTGGCCTGAGGCAAGGAGTGATCGTCGAGGCGCGCAACCGGAGTCTCAACCCGCAGATTCTGGTGGTGGACGAGCATGGCGAGGTGCTGGGCCGTTACCACATGCCGGTAGGGGCCTTCTTGCAGGTGCATGAGGGCCAGAAGATCAAGGCCGGGCAGGTGCTGGCCAAGTTGCCGCGGGAAATTGCCAAGACGCGCGACATCACTGGAGGGCTACCGCGGGTGGCCGAGCTCTTTGAGGCCCGACGTCCGAAGGAGCCGGCAGTGGTAAGCGAGATCGTTGGTATTGTCAGCTTTGGCGAGATCCGCCGTGGCGGCCGCAAGATCACTGTGACTTCCGAGGACGGTCACGACCAGCGGACCTATGTGATCCCGTACGGGAAGCACGTGTTGGTGCACGACGGCGACCGTGTGCGGGCTGGCGACAAGCTCTCTGAAGGGGCAGTGGCACCCCACGACATCTTGGCCATCATGGGCGCCAACAAGGTGCAGGAATACCTGCTCAACGAAATCCAGGAAGTGTATCGTATGCAAGGGGTGCGCATCAATGACAAGCACATCGAGATCATTGTGCGGCAGATGTTGCAGAAGGTGCGCATCGAAGATCCTGGCGACACCGACTACCTTGAGGGCGACCAGGTGGACCGACTGACCTTCATGCGGGAGAACGACCGCCTGAAGGAGCAGGTGGTTATCACCTCGCCAGGCGACTCCCACTGGCGCGTGGGGCAGCGAGTGCACATCAACGAGTTCAGAGAGGTCTGCGCAATGTTGGAAAAGGACGGAAAGAAGGTACCAGGGGCACGTCCTGCCAAGCCGGCGACCTTCGAGCCGTTGTTGTTGGGGATCACCAAGGCCTCGCTGTCGACGGAGAGCTTTATCTCGGCGGCCTCATTCCAGGAGACCACACGGGTCCTGGCCGATGCCTCCGTGGAAGGGAAGGTGGACCGGCTCCTGGGCTTGAAGGAAAATGTGGTCATGGGCAACCTCATTCCTGCGGGCACCGGCTTGGCTAAGTATCGCGACCTCCGCGTGTTCGCGCCGAGTCAAGAGGAGGGCGAGCAGGTAGCCGCCGAAGCTGCCGCCTCCGAATAGCAACAAAGGAGGCTGCGAGCGAAAAAGTAGTTGGATTTCGCCCGTTGGTTGCATATATTTTAGGTTCGCGGAAAGAGGAGAGAGAGAGAGAGAGAGAGAGAGAGAGAGAGAGAGAGAGAGAGAGAGAGAGAGAGAGAGAGAGAGAGAAAGTGCGCCATGGGAGGGCGCGCTTGGTGGCCAAGAGTAAGGCCCCGGCCTTGACGGGCTCGCCGCAACGGCGGGGAGTCTGCACAAGGGTCTACACTACCACGCCCAAGAAGCCCAACTCCGCCATGCGCAAGGTGGCTCGCGTGCGGCTGACCAATGGGTATGAGGTTACCGCCTACATCCCGGGTGAGGGGCATAACCTGCAGGAGCACTCCATCGTGCTCATCAGGGGTGGGCGAGTGAAAGACCTCCCGGGAGTGCGTTACCACATCATTCGTGGTGTATTCGACACCGGAGGCGTGAACGACCGTATGCGGGGTCGCTCCAAGTATGGCACCAAGCGGCCCAAGAAGTGACAGGCAAGCACGAGTCATCCTGAGAGTGGAAGATGCCGAGAAGAAAGCGGCCCATCAAACGTGAGGTGCTCCCAGATCGGAAGTACAATTCGGTCCTGGTCACCAAGTTCATCAATAGCATCATGAGGCGCGGCAAGAAGAGTCTGGCCGAGACGATCTTCTACCGTGCCATCGAGATCATCGAGAAGAAGACTGGGCAAAACGGCTTGGAGATTTTTGAGAAAGCCGTGGAAAACGTCAAGCCGATCCTGGAGGTGAAGTCGCGGCGGGTAGGAGGCGCAACCTACCAGGTGCCCGTGGAGGTGCGGCCGGAACGCCGGCAGAGTCTGGCCATTCGCTGGATCATCGCCAACGCGCGCGGCCGCTCTGAGAAGACCATGGCGGAGAAGTTGGCGGCAGAGCTGATCGCCGCCTCCAAGAACGAGGGTGCCTCGATCAAGAAGCGTGAGGACACCCATAAGATGGCGGAAGCCAACAAGGCATTTGCCCACTTCCGCTGGTAACTCTCCCAGGTTATGACCTGGGGTTTGTGGCAGACAACCAGCGCGCCCCCCAGTGGGCGCGTGTGAGCTAGTGACAATCTCGAGCAGGACGCAGTAGCTAAAAGGGAAGCACCAAAGTCTTTGGCGTGCCGTCGTCCTCCGAGCTCTCGCTGAGCGACCTGCGAAGTCGCTCCGGATTTGGTGGACTTTTTTAATGTCAATGCGATACCCGATCGAAAAAGTTCGTAACATCGGCATCATGGCGCACATCGATGCCGGCAAGACCACGACCACCGAGCGCATCTTGTTCTACACGGGCAAGGTGCATCGCATCGGGGAGGTGGATGATGGTGCCGCGACCATGGACTGGATGGAGCAGGAGAAGGAGCGCGGCATCACCATCACCGCTGCGTCGATAAGTTGCGAATGGGCGGGGCACCGCATCAACATCATCGACACGCCAGGGCACGTGGACTTTACCGCTGAGGTGGAGCGCTCCTTGCGGGTGCTGGATGGTGCGGTCGCGCTCTTTTGTGGCGTGGGAGGTGTGGAACCCCAATCGGAGACGGTGTGGCGTCAGGCGGACAAGTACCGCATTCCGCGCATCGCCTTTGTCAACAAGATGGACCGGATCGGCGCCGACTATTTTAACACCGTACGCATGATCCGCGAGCGCCTGGGTGCCAATCCAGTGCCGGTGCAGATCCCCATGGGCCAGGGCGATATGTTCACCGGCCTCATCGACCTGATCGGCATGAAGGCGGTGACGTACCGCGAAGACACGTTGGGGAGCACCTGGGATGAGTTTGACGTGCCCAAGGATTTGCTGGGGATCGCGAGTGAATACCGCACGAAGCTCTTGGAAGCCATCTCCGACTATGACGACACCCTTCTGGAGAAATACCTGGAGGGGAAAGAGATCGGCGAGGACGAAATCATTAGCGTGGTGCGCAAGGCCACATTGGATGTGAAGATCGTCCCGCTGCTGTGCGGGTCGGCGGCGCGCAATAAAGGCATCCAGCGCCTGCTGGACGCGGTGGTGCGCTATCTGCCCTCGCCGCTGGATCTGCCCCCGGTGCAGGGCGAGAACCCTTATACCGGCAAGACAGAAACTCGTCGGGCACTCGAAGAGGAGCCATTCGCGGCGCTGGCCTTCAAAGTCATGTCTGACCCGTATGTGGGGCGTTTGACCTATTTCAGGGTCTATTCGGGCAAGATCCAGGCAGGGGCGACGGTGCTGAACGCCAACCTGGGGAAGCGCGAACGGCTATCGCGCATTCTGCAGATGGCCGCCAACAAGCGTGAGGACCTGGAGGAGATTACCTGCGGCAACATTGGCGCAGCAGTGGGATTACGCCTCACCAAGACGGGTGAGACCCTGTGCGACCCGCGCAAGCCCATTGTGCTGGAATCGATGCGCTTCCCAGAGCCGGTGATCAGCATCGCCATCGAGCCGAAGACCAAGGCGGACCAGGAGCGCTTGTCCCTCTCCTTGGCCCGGCTCGCCGACGAAGACCCCACCTTCCAGGTGAAGGTCAACCAGGAGACTGGGCAGACTCTCATCTCCGGGATGGGTGAACTGCACCTGGAGATTTTGACCGATCGGCTCTTGCGCGAGTTCAAAGTCGGGGCCAAGGTCGGCAAGCCGCAGGTCAGCTATCGAGAGACGATCCGCCGCAAGGTGACCAGCGAGGGCAAGTTCATCAAACAGAGTGGCGGACGCGGGCAATACGGGCACGTGGTGTTGGAGTTGGAGCCGAACGAGCCGGGCAAGGGGTTCGAGTTCGAAAGCAAGATCGTCGGTGGTGTGATTCCCAAGCAGTTCATCAAGCCCGTTGCCGATGGGGTAAAGGAGGCCATGGGCGAGGGCGTGCTCACGGGCAGCCCCATGGTGGACATCAAAGTGGCGCTGATCGACGGTTCTTATCACGAGGTGGATTCTTCTGATCTGGCGTTCAAGATTGCGGCGTCGATGGCCTTCCGAGATGGCGCCCGTCGCGCTGACCCAGTGCTGCTGGAGCCGTTGATGAAGTTGGAAGTGGTCGTGCCGGAGGAGTACCTGGGCGATGTGGTGGGCGACCTGCGGCAGCGGCGGGCGAAGATCAAGGCCATGACACCGCGCGCAGACGGCCAGGTCATCGACGCGGTCATCCCCTTGGCCGAGACCTTTGGCTATGCGACGCAATTGCGTTCCATGACGCAGGGGCGGGCTATCTTCACCTTGCAGTTCCTGCGCTACGAACCGGCGCCAGACGAGATAGCGGAAAAGTTGTTAGGTGACTACCGTCGTTACGCGGCCGCCCGCTGAGCGGGGCTTCGGTGGGCAGTAACCTGGAAAGGCCAATCAGGAGGAGATGAGCGATGGCGAAGGCGAAGTTTGAGCGGAAGAAGCCGCACGTGAACATAGGGACGATTGGGCATGTGGATCATGGGAAGACGACGTTGACGGCGGCGATTACGCAGGTATTGAGTCGGCGAGGGTTGGCGCAGGCGAAGTCGTACGATGAGATTGACAATGCGCCGGAGGAGAAGGCGCGGGGGTTGACGATTAACGTGCATCATGCGGAGTATGAGACGGAGGCGCGGCACTATGCGCATGTGGATTGTCCTGGGCATGCGGATTATGTGAAGAACATGGTGACGGGTGCGGCGCAGATGGATGGGGCGATATTGGTGGTGAGTGCGGCGGATGGGCCGATGCCGCAGACGCGGGAGCATGTGTTGTTGGCGCGTCAGGTGAATGTGCCGTATTTGGTGGTATTTTTGAACAAGACGGATCAGGTGGATGATCCGGAGTTATTGGAGTTGGTGGAGTTGGAGGTGCGGGAGTTATTGAGTCAGTATGAGTTTCCTGGGGATGAGGTGCCGGTGATTCGTGGGAGTGCGTTGTTGGCGTTGGAGCATCCGGATGATGCGGAGAAGACGCGGTGTATTGTGGAGTTGATGGAGGCGGTGGACCGGTACATACCGACGCCGGTGCGGGATGTGGACAAGCCGTTTTTGATGCCGGTGGAGGATGTGTTTTCGATTACGGGACGTGGGACGGTAGGGACGGGGCGGATAGAGCGTGGTCGGGTGAAGGTGGGGGATGAGGTAGAGATTGTGGGGTTGGGGGCGCAGCGGCGGACGGTGGTGACGGGGGTGGAGATGTTTCGGAAGATCTTGGATGAGGGGGTGGCAGGGGACAATGTGGGGTTGTTGTTGCGGGGGATAGACAAGGACGAGTTGGAGCGTGGGCAGGTGATAGCGGCGCCGGGGACGATCACGCCGCACACGAAGTTTTCCGGTGAGGTGTATGTGTTGACGAAGGAGGAGGGGGGACGGCACACGCCGTTTTTCAATGGGTATCGGCCGCAGTTTTACTTTCGGACGACGGATGTGACGGGGACGATACGGTTGCCGGAG
>FWPU01009010.1_pt1 | contig 16185 bp, 16 predicted proteins | sample 2228361 | NCBI WGS metagenome assembly FWPU01 (sample SAMEA103939777, study PRJEB20133) | metagenome
CTTGAGAGCGTGCTCTTGCCAGCAGACCCGTCTGCAGCTTATCATCTCCGAAAGGTGGCCTCGTGACGAATTCCCTTCGCGACCGGAAGCGAAAGCTTGCTCGTTCCGATCCTGGCGAAACTGGCCCTTCTGTTTTTTCTTCTCGGCCTCTCGGGATTCTTTTCCGGCTCCGAGGCCGCGCTCTTTTCCCTGAACAGGATCGAGCGCCGCAGAATCGGCGCCCAGGATGAGCGGCCGTCCGCGCGCTGGATCCGCGATCTCCTGCGCGAGCCCCGCAACCTTCTGGCCACGATTCTTGTGGGCAACGAGTTCGTCAACGTTTCGGCTTCGGTCCTTGCCGCCTCCTTGACGGATGATCTTCTGAAGAACGCAGCCCTGGCCTGGCTCGCCGACGGCGTTCTGGTCAAGACTCTTCTGTCCAGCCTCCTGTTCGCACCGCTGCTCATGGTCCTGGGCGAAATCACGCCAAAGACCCTGGCCATGTGGGATGCGAGGCGGTTCGCCGGCTTCGTGGCGCTCCCCTTGAAAACCTTCTACGGCATCGTCGGGCCCGTGCGGTGGGTTCTCAAGGGGGCTGCCGACGGCATGGTCCGGATGCTTCTGGGCGAGCCCCTGCGGACCGAGCCTCCGGTGACCGAGGAGGAGTTCAGGGCCCTCGTGGATCTGAGCCGGGAGGGAGGGTCCCTCCGGGAATCCGAGCGGGAGATCATTCACAACATTTTCGATTTCGGCGAAACCCGGGTCGAGGAGGTGATGACTCCTCGGACAGATGTCTTCTGCATACCGGTCACCCAGCCGCTCCACGAAATCGTGCGGGCCATCGGCCAGAGGCACCATTCCCGCATTCCGGTCTACGATCAGGACAAGGACGATGTCGTGGGCATCCTGTACGCAAAGGATCTTCTGCGGCTTTGGCTCGACCTGAGGCTGCGGGAATCCTTCGACCTGCGCAAACTTCTCCGGAAGCCGTACTTCGTGCCCCGGACCAAGCGGGCCAACGATCTCTTTCGGGAATTCCGCGCGAGCCGCATTCACATGGCCATCGTGGTGGACGAATACGGAGGCGTGGCCGGTCTGGTCACGATGGAGGACTTGCTCGAAAGCCTCTTTGGCGAAATCCAGGACGAGTATGACGCCGAGACGTGCGATGTCCGGCCGCTGGACGGCGGCGGGATGATCGTTTCGGCGCGGATGCCCATCGCCGACTTCAACCGCAGGTTCGGCGCCGCGCTCCCCGACGAGGAGTACGACACGCTGGGAGGGCTCGTGTTCGATCTGTTCGGGCGGCTGCCCGAGCCCGGGGCGGAAGTGGCTTTTCAGGGCTGGACGTTCGCCGTGGAAAAGATCCGGGGCACCCGCATCCTGGAACTGAGGGTGAGGGAGCAGAAGGGCGAACCGCCCTGTGCGGAAGAACCTCAGCCGAAGCCGGCTGCCGGGAGCGAGCGGTCCGAGGAGTCGTAGACTTGGTTTCTTCCCTTTGGCTCGCCGTACCTCTGCTGCTTGTCGTGGAGGGCCTTTTCTCCGGCTCGGAGATCTCGGTCATCGCCTGTGACAAACTGAAACTCCGGGCCCAAGCAGCCCGGGGCGTCCGGGGGGCGGCCCTGCTCGAAGAGATGCTCAAGAAACCCGAATGGCTGCTCGGCACGACGCTCGTGGGCACGAATTTGGCGGTCGTCACGAACACGATCCTCGTGACGTTTCTCTTCCTGGAACTCTTCCCCGCCAGTGGGGAATGGCTCGCTCTTGGGGTGCTCTCGCCCCTGGTCCTTTTCTGGGGGGAGCTTCTCCCCAAGGCCTTCTTCCAGCAGAGGGCCGACTCTCTGGCTCCCAAGATGGTCTACTTCGTGTGGGCCGCCTCCCGGGTGTTCTATCCCCTCCTGTGGCTGATCACGGTCTTGCCCGGGCTTCTCTCCAGAGCCTCGGGCCACGCCAGGCCCGCGCCTCTGGTCGAGCGCATGGATCTCCAGGTCCTGCTGGATATGCCCCAGCCCGGCACGGACATGCGGGAGGACGAGATCCGCATGGTGGACCGCCTGATCGAGCTTTCCGGGAAGACCGTCGAGGAGGTCATGATCCCCCTGGTGGACGTCACGGCGATCCCGGAGCACACCAGTCGGCAGGAAGCGGTGCGGATCATCGTGGAGAAGGGATACTCCCGGCTGCCGGTCTTTCGCGAGCGGATCGTGCACATCGTGGGCATCCTGCATCATTTCGATTTGCTCTTGTCCGAGGACCGGACCGGGACGGTCGCGTCCCTTGTGCGGCCCGCCTTGTACGTGCCTGAGACCAAGCAGGTGTACGAGCTGCTCCTGCAGATGAAGAAGAGCGGAAACAACATGGCCGTCGCCGTGGACGAGTACGGAGGCGCGGTGGGGATCATCACGGTCGAGGACATTCTCGAGGAAATCGTGGGCGAGATCGAGGACGAATACGACCCGGCCAGGTCCCTTTACCAGAAGATCGGTCCTTCCAGCTACCTGGTCAACGCCCGGGCCGAGATCGAGTTCCTGAACGAGAAGTTCCCCTTCCATCTCCCGGAAGGGGACTACGAGACCCTGGGCGGTTTTCTCACCCAGAGAATGGGAAAGATCCCCCAGGAAGGCGAAACCCTGCGGTTCGGCTCCCTGCTGTTCACCGTGGAGAAGGCATCGGCGAGGGCCATCCAGCAGGTGCGGATCGACATGCAACCCTGAAGAGACGCAGGCCGCCGCCAGAAGGAGAACGGAACCTTGGACAGGGGCACCCTGAAGCGGATTCTCGAGGACGTCGCCAACGGCTCTCTTCCGGTGAACAAGGCAATGGAGAGGCTTCGGGCCTTCCCGTTCCAGGATCTCGGTTTTGCAAAGCTCGACACGCACCGGCATCTTCGCAAGGGCTTTCCCGAAGTGCTCTTCGGCCAGGAGAAGACCGCCGAGCAGATCGCCCGGATAGTCCGGGAAGCCAGGAAGTCCGGCCACAACCTTCTCGTCACCCGCGTGGATCCCGCAAAAGCCAGGGCGGTTCTCAGGACTCATCGGGGCCTGCGCTATCACGGGCCTTCGAGGACCCTCTATCTCCACGTTCGGGACCTGGAGGAGAGGGGAAAGGGGACCATTCTGGTCATCACGGCCGGGACCTCGGACATCCCTGTGGCCGAGGAGGCTGCGGTCACGGCCGAGGTCATGGGGAACACGGTCGAGCGGATCTTCGACGTGGGCGTCGCGGGAATCCACAGGCTCTTCGCCCACCATGACCGGATTCTCGAGGCCAGGGTGCTCGTCGTGGTTGCGGGCATGGAGGGCGCCCTGCCCAGCGTGGTGGGCGGACTCGTCGCACGGCCCGTGATCGCAGTGCCCACGAGCGTGGGCTACGGGACAAGCTTCGGGGGACTGACGGCCCTGCTGGCCATGCTCAACTCCTGCGCCTCCGGGGTGACCGTGGTGAACATTGATAACGGATTCGGGGCCGGGTATGCTGCGAGCCTGATGAATCGCCTGTGATCGAGGAAATCGGAATGCGGGTGGCCTACCTGGACTGCTTTTCCGGCATCAGCGGAGACATGATGCTCGGCGCCCTCTTGGACTGCGGGTTCCCGGAGTCCGAGCTTCGGCAGGGGCTGGCCCGCCTGCCGGTCCACGGATACCGACTCGAAGTGTCGCGCCAGAAGCGGGCCGGTCTTGAGGGAACCCGGGTGCAGGTCGTCGTCGAGGAGGGCCACCAGCCTCACCGGGACTACGGCCAAATCCGGGCTCTCGTGCAGGAGGCTCCGCTTCCGGCACGGGTCCGGGACCTGGCCGGGAGGATTTTTCTGTGCATCGCCGAGGCCGAGTCCAGGGTTCACGGGGTCGCGCCCGATCACGTGCACTTCCACGAAGTGGGAGCCGTTGACTCCATTGTGGACGTGGTGGGCGTGGCCCTGGGCGTCGACGCGCTCGGGATCGAAAGGGCCTTTGTCTCGGATCTCCCCCTGGGCTCGGGCTCGGTCCGGTGCGCCCACGGCGTGCTTCCCGTGCCCGCCCCGGCCACGACCGAGATTCTCAAGGGGATGCGGGTCAGGAAGGACCATCCGCTCGAAGGGGAGCTCGTCACGCCCACGGGTGCGGCCATCGCGGCGGTTCTTTCCGAGGGCGCCCGCGGCAGCCCTCCTCCCATGCGGATCGAAAGGGTCGGATATGGGGCCGGCAGCCGGGAGGACCCGTCCTATCCAAACCTGCTCCGGGTCTGGATCGGCCAGGCAGGCAACGGGTACGAACATGACGACGTCCGGGTGCTGGAGTGTCAGATAGACGATCTTTCGCCCGAAATCTATCCCCACCTGGTCGAACGGCTGCTCGAAGCCGGGGCCCTGGACGTGGTGCTCGTGCCAGTGCAGATGAAGAAAGGCCGGCCCGGCATGCTCGTTCAGGTGCTCTCGGGTCCGGTCGTGGATCAGAGCCTTTTGGATGTGCTCTTCAGCGAGACCACGACCCTGGGGGTCCGGATCTTCGGGGCCGAGAGGGTCAAGCTCAGGCGCTGGACCGAACGGCTCGAAACCGGCCTGGGGACCGTGGCTGTCAAGGCCTGCGAGGGCCCTGGGCTGGAAGGGGTGGAGTTCCGCCCCGAACATGAGGAGTGCCGCCGCCTGGCCAGGGAGAAAGGGATTCCCCTGCGGGCGGTTTACGAGGAAATCCTTTGGGCGGCGCGCTCAAGGAAAAGCGGCAAATGACCGAATAGAAAAAAGGTCGGGTGCGCCCTTGCCCGGGGTGGTCAACATGGAAACACAAGTCGACTCCTGCAAGCAGGAGCGAGCCGAAATCCTCGTGGTGGACGACGAGGCCATCATCCGAGAGGTCCTGACCGATCTGCTCACGTCCCAGGGATACCATGTCGATACGGCCGAGAACGGCTCGGCCGCCCTCCAGAAGATCTTCGAAAAGACCTACAACCTCGTGATCACGGACCTCAAGATGCCGGTCATGGGCGGGGCGGAACTCCTTGTCGCCTTGAATGAGAGGCAGCTCAAGGTCCTGGTGATCATCATGACAGCCTACGCCACGGTCGAGACCGCCATTCAGACCATGAAGAACGGCGCCTACGATTACATCATGAAGCCGTTCAAGATCGACGAGCTTCTGCTGGTGGTCGACCGGGCCCTGCAGAAGGAGCGCCTGGAAAGAGAGAACATCCAGCTCAAGGAGGTGCAGAGGCTTTACCAGATCAGCGAGGCCATGGCGAGCACGCTGTCCCTGAACCGCGTTCTCGAGAGCGTGCTCGAGACGGCCAAGCAGGAGGTGGAGGCGGATGCGGTGAGTCTGGTCCTCTGGAACGAACGGGAAGGGAAGTGGCACTCGGAAACGGTGGACTCCGAGATGCAGGGGCTTCGGGACGACGATCTGGAGGGGCTCCTGGATTACGGGGCGCTCCAGGATCTTCACGCCTCAGGCCGGCCCGTCCTGTTTTCAGGAAAGGACATGGAGCCTTACGTGCGCCGGGCCGTCAACTCCGGCAAACGTCTCTATTCCCTGGTTTCCGTGCCCCTTGTGTTTCGAGGCCGGGCGCTGGGCATGCTGAATCTGTTCTCCTTCACGCCGGGCAGGGTGTTTCAGGAAGGACAGAGGAAATCCCTGGTCATTCTGGCGGGCCGGGCCGCGAGCGCGGTCGAGAATGCCCGACTGCACACCGAGCTCAAGGAGCTGTTCCTGCAGACAATCGAGGGGTTCGCCTTCGCCATCGACGCAAAGGATCCTTACACCCACGGGCATTCCCGCCGGGTGACCGAGTACTGCGGCTGGATCGCCGAGAGGATGGGGCTTGGCGAAAGCGAGATCGAAGACATACGTCACGCCGCGATCCTGCACGACATCGGCAAGATCGGCCTTCGCATCGAGAGCCTGAACAAGCCGGGCAAGCTCACCCCGGAGGAGATGGCAAACTTCCGGACCCACCCCGAAAAGGGCCGGAGGATTCTGGCTCCCATCCGGTTCCTGTCGGATCTCGTCCCTGCCATTTATCACCACCACGAGCGGTACGACGGCAAGGGGTATCCGGAGGGAATCGCGGGAGAGCGGATTCCGCTGGGTGCCCGGATTTTGGCTGTCGCGGATTCTTACGACGCTATGACTTCGGATCGCCCCTACCGCGCCGCCATGACCGTGAACCAGGCTGTCCAGGAACTCCTTGCCCATGCGGGCACCCAGTTCGATCCCGCCATCGTGCGCGTCTTTGTCCAAGTGCTGCGCGAAAAATTCCCGGACAAGATCCAGACCGCGTGAACCTCGCAAGGGTCAGCGGGAATGGATGCCCGCCCTGCGCAGGAGCGCCTCGAGATCCACGTGCCGGTCGGCCAGGAGAGCCGCCCGCTTGATCCCCGCGGACCCTGTAGCGCCCTGCGCTTTCCGGAAGGGGATGCGGCCCAGAACCGGCACGCCGAGAGAGCGCCGCAGAAGGGCCGCGTTCGTTTTCTTGGACAGATCCTTCCTCCCGTCCACATCGTTCAGAACGACCCCCGCGACAGGGATCCCCCGCTCCCGGAGGAACCAAACGGTGAGGAGCGTGTGATTCAGGGTACCCAGGCCCGCCCGGGCCACGACGAGCGCGGGCAGAGCGAACCTTGCGGCCAGGTCCGCCATGAACAGGCGGCCCGTGACCGGAACCAGAACGCCTCCGGCTCCCTCGACGAAGGTGAAGGAGCAGCGGGAAGCGATGCGCTCATAGGCTCTCTCGATGCGGTCCAGCCGGATTCTGACCCCCTCCACGGCCGCAGCGGCCAGGGGCGCCAGAGGCGCCTTCAGCCGGTAGGGCACGATCTGTTCGATGGGGTCCGGGGCGGCGGCCGCGCGCTTGAGGATGAGGCCGTCCCTGGGCATGCGCCTGCCCCGGGAGAGGACGCAGCCCGTTTCGACAGGCTTCATGACGCCCACCCGGATTCCCCTGTCTCTGAGAGCGGCAGCAAGGCAGGCCGCGACAAAGGTCTTGCCCACGCCGGTATCTGTGCCGGTCACGAAGAGGCCCCTTGCGCGATTGCGGTCCGCCGTCACGATTTCCCCTTGTTGCCGGGGCGCCCAAGGGCGCGCGTCACGGTGTCTATGCTCTCGTAGGTCACGTCCAGGATCCGGTCGAGCTCCTCGAGGGTGACGGCCAGGGGCGGCATCAGCACGACCACGTCGCCCAGAGGCCGGATGACGAGGCCGCGGCGCCGGGCTTCGAGGATGACCTTTACCGCGACTCTCTTCTCGACCGGGTACGGCTGCCTGGTTTCCTTGTCCGCCACGAGTTCGATGCCGGCCATGAGGCCCTTGCAGCGCACGTCGCCCACGGATTCGAGGTCTCGGAACGACTCGAGCCTTGAGGCAAAATGCCTGATCTTGGGCTGGATCTGCTCCAGAACCCGTTCTCGCCGGAAGATCTCCAGGGAGGCCAGGGCGGCTGCGCAGGCAAGGGGGTTGCCGGTGAAGGTGTGGCCGTGAAAGAAGGTCTTCCCCTCCGCGACCCCGCCGAGAAACGCCTCGAAAATCTCCTCGGTCGCCAGCGTGGCTGCCAGCGGCAGGTAGCCGCCCGTGATCCCTTTGGCCAGGGCCATGAGGTCCGGCCGCACCGCTTCCTGTTCGCAGGCGAAAAGGGTCCCGGTCCTTCCGAACCCCACGGCCACCTCGTCTGCGATGAGAAGGACTTCGTGCTTGCGGCAGATCGTCTCGACCCGTTTGAGAAACCCTTCGGGGGCCACGACCATGCCGGCGGCACCCTGAACCAGAGGCTCGATGATCAGCGCCGCTGTGGACAGGCCCTCTCTTTCCAGGACATCTTCGAGCTCGTCGGCGCAGGCCATGCCGCAGCCCGGCCTCGACAGGCCCAGATGGCACCGATAGCAATACGGATACGTGACCTTCGGGGAGGGAAAGAGAAGCGGGCGGTATCGCTCGTGGAAAAGATCCACGCCTCCCACGCTCACTGCCCCAAGGGTGTCTCCGTGGTAGGCATTGCGAAAGGATACGATGCGCCTTTTTGTTCTTTTTCGTTCGTCCTTCTGCTGCTGCCAGTACTGAAAGGCGATCTTGAGAGCCGCCTCGACCGCTGTGGATCCGTTGTCCGAGAAGAACACGCGGGTCAGACCCTTCGGGGCCAGGGCGGCCAGCTCCCGGGCGAGCTCGATGGCGGCCGGATGGGCGAGCCCGAGGAGGGTCGTGTGGGCGACACGGTCGAGCTGATTTCGAATCGCTTGGTCCAGCTCTTTCCTGCGGTGCCCATGGACGTTCGCCCAGAGGGAGCTCACGCCGTCCAGATAGCGGTTGCCCTCAGCGTCGATCAGCGAGCAACCCTCGGCCGCGGCCACGATCAGGCAGGGCTGGCCATACCACTCCTGCATTTGCGTGAAAGGATGCCACAGGTACCGGTGGTCCGCCTCGACGAGGTCCCGGATCCTCTCCGGCGAGAGGGGAATTCCCGGCGGGAGGGGGTGGCTCATGGCCGAATCCTTTCTGCGTGCGGGGGGACCTCCCTGGCTTCGGCCCGGGCTCCGAGGCGGGCAAGAGCGCCTCGCAGAGCTTCAAGGGCCTGATCGATTTCCTCCTCGGTGTGGGTAGCCATGAGAGAAAACCGGATGCGAGAGGTGCCGGGCGGGACAGTGGGCGGCCGGATGCCCTGGGCGTAGACGCCCCGCAGGAGAAGTTCCTCGCAGAGGGCCATGGTGCTTCTCTCTTCTCCCACGAGGAGGCGCTGGATGGGCGTGACCGGCTCCGGAGGAGCAGATCCCAGCCGCTCCATGCCGGTTGCGAACTTACGGGCGTTCGCGAGCAGGCGACGCCTTCTTTGGGGTTCGGTTTCCACGATGTCGAGAGCCTTGAGCGCCGCGGCCAGCACAGGCGGCGGAAGGCTTGTGGAGTAGATGAGGGACCGGGCCCGGTTGAGCAGATACTCCCTCAAAACAGAGCCCACGGCTGCAAAGGCGCCGAACGAGCCCAGAGCCTTGCCCAGGGTGCCCACCGAGACGTCCACAGCTTCTTCGACGCCGAAATGCTCGGCTGCGCCCCGGCCCCGTTCGCCGAGAACGCCCGTGGCGTGCGCTTCGTCCACCACCAGGAGGCATTCGTACCGGCGGGCGAGCACGGCGAGATCCGGCAAGGGGGCGAGATCCCCGTCCATGCTGAACAGGGAATCCGTGACGATGAGGCGCTTTCCTCCTGCAGGAGCCTTGCGCAGGAGTTCCTCGAGATGCCCGGCGTCCCGGTGCCGGTAAATCAAAACGCGCGCCCGGCTCAAACGGCAGCCGTCGATGAGGCTCGCGTGGTTGAGCGCGTCGCTGAAAATGAGATCGCCCTCGCCCGCGAGGGAGGCGAGGATGCCGACGTTTGCGGCGTAACCGCTGTTGAAGAGAAGGCAGGCCTCTGCGCCCTTGAAACTGGCGAGCCGTTCCTCCAGCTCCTCGTGCAGCCGCATATTCCCGGAGATGAGCCTGGAGGCGCCGGAGCCGCAGCCGAACGACATGGCAGCCTCTGCCGCCGCCGCCCGGACCTCCGGATGGTCCGCAAGGCCAAGGTAGTTGTTCGAACAGAAAAGGAGAACTTCCTTCCCGTCGAGCTGGATTCTCGCCGCCTGGCTGGACTCCACCCTTCGGAGAAAGCGCAGCCGGCCGGCCTCCTGGAGAACGGCAAGCTCCTTTTCCGCGAAAGGATAGCGACGAGGTTGAACGCAGCCTGGCGAGGTCGCTGGAATCGCGGTCTTCATGGATCTTGCTCCAAGGGGGGTCACTTCCACTCGAGGCCGAGGTCCTCGAGCATCCTGCGGTCCCGTTCGAACCCGGGTCCGGCCGTGGTCAGGTAGTTTCCGACCATCAGGCCGTTTGCGCCGGCCGGGAACAGAAGGGGTTGAAGGGTGCGCAGCGAACTCTCCCTGCCGCCGCAGACCAGGATGTCCCGATCCGGCAGAAGAATCCGCAGAGCCGAAAGGACGCGAAGCGCCTCGAGCGGGGTGGGGGGATGCCGGTTTTCCAAAGGCGTGCCCGGGATGGGATGGAGGAAGTTGACCGGGACCCTGTCCACCCCCAGGTCCCTGAGCAAGAGGGCCAGCTCGGCCCGCTGGGCCGGGGACTCGCCGAGGCCGAAGATCGCGCCCGAACACACGGTAAGGCCGGCTTCCCGCGCAGCGCCGATGGTTCTGAGTTTCTGGTCGAATGTATGGGTGGAGCAGATCTTCGGAAAGAAGCTCGGCGCGGTCTCCAGGTTGTGGTGGTAGGTCGAGAGTCCCGCCGCCCTCAGGTCGCGCAGAAAGGCAGGCTCCACGAATCCCAGGGAGGCCGCGACTTGAAGGCCCGTTTGGGAGCGAATGGATTCCACCGTTCTGAGAAGCCTGGTTTTCTCCCTCGACCCCGAGACCGCTTTCCCGCTCGTAACGAGACTGAAGCACCGGACGCCCCAGGACAAAGCCTCCCGGGCCGCCTCCAGGGCCCTTTCGGCCGAAACCAGAGGGTACCGGTGGACCCGCGCTCGATGCCGCCCGCTCTGGGCGCAGAAGGCGCAGTCCTCGGAGCAGCCTCCGGACTTAGCGTTCAGGATGGCGCAGAGGTGAACGCGTTTCCCGAAGGCCTTCTCTCTAAGAGAGCTCGCCCGGGCCACGAGGCCCCACAGGCTTTCCCCTTCGGGCGAGAAGAGGTCGAGCGCTTCCTTGAAAGAAGGATCGGGCGGATTGGCACTCTTGTGTGCGGGGGCGTTGTTCGGCATCAGGTGCCGGGCCTTTTCTTTTAATGTGGTGGGAAGCACTGATATCAACTGAGGCGCAAATTGTCAACCTCTGCTCTATTTTTGGGTAAACAAACGGATACACCTGGAGTTGTCGGTCGAATGATGAATTCAAAATAAGTGTTACATAACAGACAATTAAATAATTTTTATTATATTTAACTTTAAGTTTGTGGCCTCTCCGGGTTTCCCCGCGGCGATGCCCGGACCGGTGCCGATTCCAATACATGAGAGTCTGTCTTTCTTCACGCCGCCGCGCACGCCGAAGCGGGTCCGGCTGTGCGGCACGAGGCGACTGGCCGGGCCAGAAAAGAAAGACGCAGAGGCTTTCCTTTTCCCGGTTCTTTCTCTACCATCCTACAGGAACGAAAGGGGCGGACATGGAGGAGCCCTCCGGTAGGCGTCTGCCGAGCGACGAGAAGACGAATCGAGAAGCAGGGGAGAGCGGGGAATGGACAAGGCACTGGTTGAACGGATCCTACGAGACGGCAAGATTGACCGGGCGGAAATGAAAATCATTGCAGGATACGTGGCGGACTCGAGCAAGCTGACCAAAGAAGAGAAACTCTGCCTTCGGGAGATTTTCACCAAGCTCAGCAAGGGAGAGGTGACTCTGGAAACCTGAGACCCTCCGGGAGGGCCTGCGGCCCGATTTGGAGCAAGCCGTGAAAACGTTCCGGAATGGGTTGGATGGGCATCGGGGCCGGGTGAAGGAGGCCGTGACCCTGGCCTTGCTTTTGGCTGCGGCCTCCGCGGTTCTCGTTGTTCCGGCAGGGGCGGGCGCCGGCCCAGACAGGCGGGAGGGGGCCTCAGAGGCGGCCGATCGCTGGCTCTTGCTCGTGGACGAGGGCAGATATCCGGAGAGCTGGAAAGAGGCGTCCGCCTATTTCCAGGGCGCGGTATCCGAGGCGCTCTGGACCCAGACCATGTCCGGGCAGCGAAAACCCCTCGGGAAGGTGTTGTCGAGGAAGCGAGTCTCGGCCGTATTCTACACCTCCTTGCCCGGCGCGCCGGACGGCGAGTATGTCGTCATCCAGTACGAGACGAGCTTCGAGCACAAGCAGTCCGCCGTTGAGACCGTGACGCCCATGCGCGAGCCGGACGGATCCTGGCGCGTGTCCGGCTACTATGTCAGGTGACCGGAAGAGGAGGCAAGACCGTGAGCCACGATCTGTACGAACGACTCAGGGAGTGCTTGGACACGTTCCCCGGAGGATTCCCTTCCACGCCGACGGGCGTAGAAATCCGGATCCTCAAGAAGCTTTTCTCGCCCCGGGACGCCGAGCTTTTTCTGAAACTCCGAAAGGACCCGGAGGATCTTTCGGCGATTGCGGCCAGGCTGGGCAGGCCCGAGGCCGAACTGGGACAGGAGCTCGAGGACATGGCCAGGAGGGGCCTCGTGTTCCGGACCCGTGCCGACGGCCGGACTCGCTACCAGGCGTACCAGTTTTTCGTGGGAATCATCGAGGCCCAGATCAACAGGGTGGACCTGGAGCTGACGCGGCTCGTGGAAGAGTATTTCCCGTTCCTGGGAGCTGTCGGCCTTTCCCTCCAGACCAAGCAGATGCGGGTCATCCCGGCCGAGAAATCCCTCAACACGGCAACGACGGTGGCCCCCTATCATTTCATGCGGAACCTGGTCCGGGACGAGGACCTCGTGGCCGTGGCGCCCTGCATCTGCAGGCAGATGGCCGAGACCAAGGGGAACCGGTGCAGCCACACCCTGGAGACGTGCCTCTCTTTCGGCGATCTGGCCCAGTTTTATCTCGACAACGGCGTGGCCAGGCGGATTTCCAAGGAGGAGCTGCTGCGGCTCCTGGACCAGGTGGAACAGGAAGGGCTCGTGCTCTGCACGAGCAACACGCAGGATCTCTCGGTCGTCTGCTGCTGCTGCAAGTGCTGCTGCGGCATCGTAAACGGCGTGCGGCTCCTTCCCGAGAGTTCGCTCATGGTGAACGTATTCTACCAGTCCCGCATCGACGGGGATCTGTGCTCCGCGTGCGGAGTCTGCGCGGAGCGGTGCCCGGTCGGCGCGATCGCCGAAGGCGACGGAGTCTTTCGTGTTCTTGCCGAGAAGTGCATCGGCTGCGGCCTGTGCGCAGCCTCCTGCCCGACCGGCGCGATCACCCTGGCCGAGGTCGCCGGAGCCGACGCCCCCTTCAAGGACCACCAGGAGCTGAAGACCAGAGTCCTCCGGGAGCGGGGCCTCCTGTGAATTTTAGCACCGACCGGCCCTTCTCCGACCGGCCTGCGGCTCCGGACAGATTCCCATGGCTGCTGACGCGCTCTCCTTCCTGCAGCGCTTCGGTCTTGTGACAAGAACCCACCGCGTGGGCGCTCTGGACCTCAAGTGGGCGGAGGTGGCCCGCGCCGACGCGCTCGTGCGCAAACTCTATCCCGGAGGCGCCAACCCGGACGGGGATGCGCCGGTCTGGATGGTCGCCTGGCCTGCGGCTCTTGCTCTCGCCGAACATCTGGTGCTGCGTGAGCCGCCGGCCGGGCTTCGCGTCCTGGAGCTGGGCTGCGGCACCGCTGTGCCGGGAATTGCGGCCGAGCGGGCCGGCGCGGGTGCGGTGGTCTGCACGGACTGCCACCCCCTTGCGCTGGAGCTGGCCCGGCACAACGGGCGGCTCAACGCGTGCGCGCGGCTCGAGGTCCGGCTCCTGGACTGGTACCGCCCGGAGTTGGAGGACTCTTTCGACCTCGTCGTGGGCTCCGAGGTCGTGTATTTCGAGAAGGCCTTCGAGCCTCTCTTGAACGTCCTGAAAAGCGAAGCCCTCGCGGGCTCGCGGATTCTGCTCGCCGACGCCTTCCGGCCTCAGATGGAGCGGTTCCTCGCGCGGTGCCGGGGAGAGGGCTTCGCTTGGCGGCAACAGGCCGAGGTCGTTCACCTCGCCGAAGGAAGCCACCGCGTTCGCCTGACCATCCTGTGCCGCCCCTGACCCGTGTTGCGCCAGAGCCTTTGCGCAAGACTTCGCCCGCCTTCTCAACGCAGTTCAGGCTGTCCCCTCTTCTGGAGAATCTTCATGCTGGTGGAGGGCTTCATCATGCCGAGGTCTCGCGAGGCGACCTGGAGAGCGTGCTCCAGGATGAGACCTTCGATTTCGGAAGCGGCCTCGGCCGCCAGCCCGGCCCGGCACGAGAAGAAGAGGTCGATGGCCCGGCTCAGCGCCTCGTTGCACCGGTTGCGGAACGCGAGAAGCTCTTCGGCGGATTCGGTCTGGATGGCGCTGCCAAGGCTCTCCCACTCCGCAGGAGGCTCGCTGCCTGCCGTCCGAAGCGCCTCGAGGATCCTGCGCAAGAGCCCGCAGGCCGCCTCGGCCTCCTGCCGGATCATCTCGGACTTGTACTCGATCCGGTCCGAGAGCTGATCCAGAAGGAAGACGGCCGCGAGGATCTGCCCCCGGAGGTGGTCGCACTCCACTTTCGGCGCCACCTCGTGTTCCAGGACATGCGAGATTCTCTGGAGGTACTCTTGTGGGGAGAGGAACATTTCCTAGAGGCCTCCTGCTGCGATCCGTCGCCTGTAGAGCTCGGAAAGCAGATCAAAGTGACTCACGTACTGCATCATGGCGAATACGCCCACCCGCAGGTCGAGGTTCTGCCGCCGCCAGGCTCCTGCGGCCGTGCTGGCGATGCCGACGGCCTTGAACTTGTGCAGGACGTGGAAGAAGTCGAGCTTCTGCCTGTCGATCCGGATGCCGCTGGCGTCCTGGTAGCGGTCGAGAAATTCCTCCTCGGGCAGCAGATGACTGATCCAGTTGTCCGGAGGCGCGGAGCGCCACACGTTCAGGCAGTACGCGATGTCGAAGAGCGGGTCGCCCAGGTGCACCAGCTCCCAGTCCAGGACCGCCGCGATCCTTCCGTTGCGGGCGATGTAGTTGCCGGACCGGTAGTCGCCGTGGACGAGGCAGATCCGGTCCGTCTCGACAAGGTTCGCCTTGAGCCAGTTGGCGGCATAAGCGACGGCGGCCTTGTCCCGGAACCCCGAGCGCGCGATGCGGTCTTCCCAGAACTCCACCTGCATGCGGGCCGCTCCGGTGCCCGGCCCGGGAACACCGAGAAAGTCCAGGCCGAGGGCCCGCCAGTCCGCCGTGTGGATCCTGGCCAGGTTCAGGACAAAGTCCTCGGCCAGGCTCGCCCGCTCGGCATCGTCCGCAATGAGGCGAAACTGCGGGTCGTAGGACATCGGGGGAGGGAAGGGGATCCACCCCTCGACTTTCTCCATCACGTAGAATGGCCGCCCCAGAATCTCGGGATTCTGCTCCAGCCAGTACGTTTTCGGCACAGCGACCTGGGTTCGGCCGAGAGCCGTGAGCACCCGGTACTCGATCGAAACGTCGTAGTTCTGGTCCATGAGGCCGAGCTCGGGAGCCTTGCGGACGATGATTTCCTGCTCGACCGGCTCCCCGCCCCTCCGGTACGAAAGGCCGAGACTGTACGTCTCCATGGACCAGCCTTCCAGGTTCTTCCAGAGCCGGGTGATCCGGAGGTCCTCGGCGCCCAGCTTTTCGGCCAGGTAAGGCGCGATCTTTTGGAAGTCGGCTTCCGTCACGGCGTGTCGCTCCCGAGGCAAGGTGTGGATTCGGCTCGGCCGGCCCCTGCGAACTGCGCATCGGAAAAGTCGCGGGCGAAGACACTTCGGCCGCGGCCGCGGCTCCGAGCGCCCAAAGGCGCGGCTTCAGGCCGAGGCGACCTCCTCCAGAAGCATCAGTTCAGGGGGTGCCGCAAGAAAAGACTGGGCCTTGCCGAAGAACTCCGCCATCTGGGGCGAAGAGGCGTGGGTCTGAAAAGCGGCCTGGTCCCGATACCTCTCGATCACGACCATGAGGTTCGGGTCCGAGGGGTCCCGGTTCACGGTGTAGAGAAGCGTGCCCTCCTCCTGGGCCACGTGGGGCAGAAAGGCGCGCATGCTCTTGAGGGCCTCTTCCATCTTTCCTTCCTGCACTCGGATCTTCGCCACGACTGCGACCATTTCTTTTCCTCCTCCGGATCAGGGGTTCGGGCCGTGAAAAGCAGGGCTCATCATTTCACTCTTGGCCCGGGGCGGTCAAGGGTTTCGCCGCTCCTTTTTGTGGGCACCTTTTGGCGCAGCGCCACGTCAACCTGGGATGGAAGTGAGTGCATTTTTTTCGTTTGTGCGTTTTTCTCGGGCGCGCTGGGACCTTCTGATGCGCTCTCACCACTACCTGGGCCTGCGGTGCCTGGCCGGCCGCTCACTGCGCTCCGTAGCCGAGTGGCACGGCGAATGGATCGCCCTGCTCGACTGGCATGCCGCCGCGCTCAAATGCGCACCCCGAGACGCCTGGGTCGGCTGGCCCCCCCATCTGCAGTTTCAGCGTCTGCACCTGATTGCCAATTCGCTCCTTCTCTCCCCCCCCTTTGGTTTCCCTTCCCTCTGTGCTCCCCGCGTCCGTCTTGGTTTCCGAACCCCTGGAGGGACGCGCTCCGTCGCGTCCGTCTTCCGGGACGGCGGGGCATCCGCTTCCCGTGGCTG
>FWPU01009011.1_pt1 | contig 16184 bp, 15 predicted proteins | sample 2228361 | NCBI WGS metagenome assembly FWPU01 (sample SAMEA103939777, study PRJEB20133) | metagenome
TCTTGCTGTGCATCCTTGCGGCTTCCCCTGTCCGGCGATCGGCAAAAGGTGACTGACACCTTTTCACCGAATCCCCCTCCACCGGCCAGCGCTGGGAGCCCGGCCTGGGCCTCTACGACTACCGCGCCCGCTATTATCATCCAGTGCTGGGGTGGTTTATCAGTGCGGACACCCTGGTGCCGGAGCCGGGCAACCCCCAGAGCCTGAACCGCTACGCGTACGTTACCAACAACCCGCTGAAATACGTTGATCCTGCCGGTCGCCAACTGAAGCCCCCTACTACTTGTGGCGCCATATGCTATACCGGTACGCTTGGCCCTTATAACGTAGAAAGTCGGGTTACATTTGTCTCTCCTGTTGTTCAACCGCTAACCGTAATGCATGAGGAGCCCGCGATTCTACGAGACGCGGTCCGGGCTGACGATGGGGTGCTATTGTATTACTGATATCCTGGCTCCTTACAAGGGCGCACCGAGATTGTGATAGTTCATGGGGAGGTGCCTCTTGGTATAGCGAGTGGTGGTGCGGAGATGCACAGTGTGAAAACCCTCCCTTTATTGGGGCGAGAGAAGGCGATGGCCTATACTGAGTGGGCAGCTAATTTGGGTGTGGGAGGGGATATAGGTTGGGGAAGAGTAACGGCCGGGATTGAATATGTCTCCATAGGCGGAACTTCACCCTACCTGAAAGGCGAATTGCTCGGTGGAGAACTGGAGTTTCAGCCCGGTCAAGTGACAGTCGGCTACGTACCTGGTGGAGGACCGGGAGGACGGATCGGGATAAATTGGGAAATGGGCGGCGGTCAGATGTTTTTGACTTATAGAGGATATCTTGATCAAATGGGCGGCATAGAGAAATTTGGACAGAAATATGCTCCGGATGCGGTGTTAAAATGGGTGCATTTTGAGCGGGGGTATTGGAGTCGAGGGCGTTGGGTGAGTGGGCTGGATGCGTTGCGCTGGCATGTCAGGCTGCGGTGGCGATTTGATGAGTCCATTTGCCGGGAGGTCCCATGAAACGAAGGCAGATTATCCTGATCGCTGTTGCGGTAGGAGGAGGGGCGCTGCTCTTGCTGGTATTTCAGATCGTAATGAGGGCTATGCTGGCAAGATGGCTGCAGATGTATCACCCTACACAGAATCCGATAGAGAGGCGTTTTGAGACAGCGCGGATTCGAGCGGATGATTTGCCCTTCGGATGGCGTTTGGGCGGGATTCGCAAAGAGGATGTAAATGGGACATTGGCGGCAGAGTTTATCTGGTATTATGGCACCTGGGATTCCCGACAGACTTGGGTTAACGTAAGCCAGGAACTCCTTTTGTGTCCGGATACGAAATCTGCAGCGAGCGCATATGAGCAGGTTGTGGTTGAAGAGTTTACCCCTGATTGGTTTACCCCTTCCGAGTTAATGTGGGAGGGGCACGCCGATCGGATGAAAGTGGCATGTTTCTCTGGCTACATCAACGGAATACGTCATTACCCTTGCAGTGCGGTGGGTCTATACGGGGATATGATTTCCATCTTGAGAGGCAATGTATTTGACGATCGGTGGTTGACGATGGCGGATTTCCGGGCAGTATTGGAGGCAATGGATCGGCGAGTTGTCGCGGCACAGGAGATGGAGAGGTAGCAGCAGTGTGCTGGCAACAGGCCAGCAGCCGATCTCATCAGGCAGTGTTTGAAGAGCAACTTGTGTTTGGACACTTCTACCTGCCACCTGCCTTTTCGCCGGCCAGCGCTGGGAGCCCGGCCTGGGCCTCTACGACTACCGCGCCCGCTACTACCATCCGGTGCTGGGGCGGTTTATCAGTGCCGATCCCCTGGTGCCGGAGCCGGGCAACCCCCAGAGCCTGAACCGGTATACCTATGTGCGGAACAACCCCTTGGGCTATGTGGACCCCACCGGTCATTTCAGCGAGGAGGAGTTGCTCCGATACGGCGTGTTTTACGGCCCCCGGCAGATGGCTGCCTGCCAGGCAGATGAGAGGGGATGTGCGGGGTGGTACTGGGCTCTGCGAGCAGCGGAGGAGGGAGATTGGCTAGAAGCCTGGTGGGGTTTCTGGCACGGGTTTAAGCGCGGTGGGATGGTGAAGGCGCGAGGACAATTCTGGATTAGCGAAGGGAGGCTTCTCCTCACTCTGGAGTCTGGGGCATCTTACCGGGTTTACTACGGAGGCTTGCGGGGCCTGGAGAATCCGGAGGTTGTGGCTTATCCGATGGGACTCACGCTGGAGAAGTCTGGCGGTGTCCAATTGTGGGATGTGGAATCGCTGCGGCGGTATGTGCAGGGGACGCGCTCGGTACTTCAAGCAATTAGCGAACCCGATTTCTTTGAAGTTGATCTTGGGTGGTACCATGGTTTTGGCGGTCACATTGCTGTGAAAGAAGACCGGTTCGGACGATACTATTTGGGTCTCAATGTCGGTCTGGGAGTGGGGGGGAGAAGCGTTAGCATCACGCAAGGCAATTTGTGGCAGGACTATGTTCCAGACCCCTGGCAAGCACACCGATCCCTTAGTGGATGAGGGATGAACCTGCAAGGTGGGTACGGGATTGGTGGAGGCTTATCTTTTCCCGAGATTGGTCCAATCTCAGCGGTAGCAGGAAGCAGGCAGCAGGTAGCAGGCAGCCGCGGTTTTTCACCACAAAGGACACGAAGGACTTCACAAAGGACACGAAGGATAAAAAAATATATCTTTGTGTCTTTCGTGGTATCCTTTGTGTCCTTTGTGGTTCCCCCTGCACCCCCGCTCCTCCGCGCTCCTCCGCGCCCTCTGCGTCTCTGTGGTGAGCAAAGACTGGCGGAAACGGCCAAAGCGCGGTACAATAGGACTCTGAAGCCTCCCGGCCCACCGGCCGGGAGTCGTTTTGAGGAGTCCAATGCCCACCGACCTGGCGATTGAAACCCACAACCTGGGACGTATCTACACCATTCGCAACCGGCGAGAGCGGCGGGTCCGCCGGGAGATCGTCGCGCTGCAGGAGGTCAACCTGCAGATTCCGCGGGGCGAACTCTTCGGCCTGCTGGGGCCCAACGGCGCCGGCAAGACCACGCTCATCAAAATCCTGACCACCCTCCTGGCCCCCACCTCCGGCTGGGCGCGGGTGGCCGGCTACGACGTGGTGCGGGAGCCGCACAAAATCCGCCCCCGCATCAACATGGTCTCCGGCGGCGAGTCCTCCGGCTACGGCCTCCTCACCGTCCGGGAGAACCTCTGGATGTTCGCCCAGTTCTATGGCCTCCCCTCCCGCGAGGCGAACCGGCGCATAGAGGAACTTCTCCGCCGCATCGGCCTGGCGGACCGCATCCACACCAAATCGTCCGACCTCTCCACCGGCCTGCGGCAGAAGATGAACATCGTCCGCGGCTTCCTCACCGACCCGGAAATCCTCTTCCTGGACGAGCCGACGCTGGGGCTGGACGTGCAGGCGGCGCGGGACGTGCGCCGGTTCATCCGGGAGTGGATGGACGCCCACCCCGACCGCACCGTCCTCCTGACCACTCACTACATGGTGGAGGCGGACGAACTCTGCGACCGGGTCGCCATCATCAACCAGGGGCGGGTGCTGGCCTGCGATTCGCCGGAGAACCTCAAGCGGCGCCTGGAGCGGGACGCCCTCTTTGAGATAGAAATTACCTCCCCCAACGGCCTCACCGCGCAGGCGCTGGAGGCGATCCCCGGCGTCCACCGGGCGCGGCTCACGGAGACCGACGGCGGGGCACGGCTGGACCTGGCGCTGGCGGCCGATTCCGCCCTGCCGGACGTCATCGCTGTGCTGACCGAGCGCGCGGTGCGGGTGCGCCACCTTACCAAACGGGAGCCCACCCTGGAGGACGTCTTCGTGGAACTGGTGGGAAAGTCCATGGCGGAGGCGGAAAAGCGGGAGGACGAGGATGAGCAGTGAGTCCTGGGCCCTCTCCACGCCGGTCCCGAAGGCCACCGGCTGGCGCCTCTTCCTGAAGACCGTCGTCGCCCGCGCCTACCCGCGCGTCATTGGCCAGCAACGGGAGCGCTCCTGGATTTTCTTTGACGTCTTCCTCTCCGTCCTGGCCGTCTCCGCCTACGTCTTCGTCTACCGGGCCATCGGCGCGCCGGAGGAGTACGTGGGCTTCGTCATCGTCGGCGGCGCCATGACCGCCTTCTGGCTCAACGTCCTCTGGAGCATGTCCAGCCAACTCTACTGGGAGAAGGAGTCGGGCAACCTGGCCCTCTACATCATGGCCCCCAACTCCATGATGGCGATCCTTCTGGGGATGGCGCTGGGGGGCATCATCGCGACGTCGCTGCGGGCGGTGACGATTCTGACGGTCGGGAGTTTGCTCTTCCACGTCCGGTACGCGGTCGGCAGCGTCCCCGCGCTGGTCGCCCTCTTCCTGCTCACCCTGGCCGCCCTCTACGGGCTGGGGATGATGAGCGCGTCGCTCTTCCTGCTCTGGGGGCGGGAGGCCTGGCATCTGGCGAACCTGGCCCAGGAGCCGGTCTACCTGGTCTCCGGCTTCTACTTCCCGGTCAAAAACCTGGGCTTCTGGGTCGCCGCGATCGCCTCCATCATCCCGCTGACGCTGGGGCTGGACGGGATGCGGCAACTGCTCTTCCCGTCGGGCGCGGCGCTGGGGTTCCTGGACGTCCGGACGGAGATCGTCATCCTGGCGGTCCTCACCGTTCTCTTCCTGGCCGCGGCCAGGGCCCTGCTGGGGTACATGGAGCGTAAGGCCATCCGCGAGGGCCGGTTGCTGGAGAGTCGGCGATGAAAGAACGACTGGCGATCGCCTGGCGCTCGTTCCGCATCGCCACCTGGCTGGGGTGGCAGATTGAGTCCAACTGGACCGACCCCTTCCTCTTCGCCGCCTACTCCATGATCAAGCCCCTGGCCTCGGCGGCGATCCTGGTGGTGATGTACGCCGTCATCACCAACGCCCGGTTTGAGAACCCGGTCTTCCCGTACATCTACATCGGCAACGCCTTCTACATGTACGTCGGTTCGGTGATGGTGGGGGTCTCCTGGGCGGTGATAGACGACCGGGAGCACTACCGGACGCTGAAGTATCTGTACGTGGCGCCCATCCGCATTCCGTCCTACTGGCTGGGGCGGGGGGTCGCCCGCTTCCTGACCGGCTCCTTCGCGGTCTTCATCACGATGGCCGCGGGGGTGCTCTTCCTGCAGGTGCCGTTCCGTCCGGCGGAGGTGGACTGGCCCCTCTTTCTGGCCTCGCTGGGGCTGGGGGTGGCGATGCTGGCGATGATGGGGCTGGTGCTCGCCAGCATCAGTTTGATGATCGCCCACCACTTCTTCCTGATCGGGGAGGCAGTGGCGGGGGCGCTCTACCTGCTCAGCGGGGCGATCTTCCCGCTGGAGGTGCTTCCGCCGTGGCTGCGTCCGCTGGGGTTCGTGATGCCCATCAGTTACTGGCTGGAGTTGATCCGTCGCGCGCTGCTGGGGGATGCGGCGCGCACCTTCCCCACCCTGGCGGGGTTCACGGACGGGCAGTTGCTGGGGATTCTGGCGGGGATGACGGTTCTCTTCGGCCTGATCGCCTTCGTCGCCTTCCGCTGGTGCGACCACCAGGCGCGGGAGCGGGGGCTGATAGATATGACGACGAACTACTGATCCGGAAGAAGGGCGGGTGGCACGGCTACCCGTATCCCCTCGTTACAGCCCCGTTACAATTCGCGGTCTCCCCTTGATTTCCCGTCCCGCGTGGGATATACTGGAAGAGAAAGGGGGGAACCATGCGCCGCACTTTCAGGCCTCTGATCCTGACCGCCATTCTGGTCAGCGCTATCCTGCCGGTTCCGGCCTCCGGGAACGGTGGCCCGCTCATTCCACTCCCGCCTGTCACCGACACCGACAACTTCGCCGGGACCTGCTACTCCTTCTACTCTGACCCCTTCGGCCAGGTGCCGGGCCGTCCCTTCCTCCCGCTGATGATGAACGCCGGTTCCCGCTGGGACCGCTTTGACTTCTCCTGGCCCACCCTGGAACCGCGGGAAGACCAGTGGAACTTCTCCGGGTACGATCAACTGGTGGCCGACCTGCGGGCGACGGGGATGAACATCCTGGGCATCCTCCTCTGGACGCCGAACTGGGCCGCAACGGGCGATTGCTATCAGACGATGGCCCTCCCCCGCCTGGACCGGCGCCCCGCAATGTGGTACGCCCCGGCCCCCCAGGGAACCGTCACCCCGATGGACGAAACTCCCCCCTGCCACACCACTCCACCCCGCGGCCTCTTTGAAGAGTGGAACGACTGGACGACCGCCGATGGCGACCCCATCAACTACTGGGGCCGCTTCGCCTACACCATCGCCTACCGCTACCGCGATTCGGTGAAGCACTGGGAGGTGTGGAACGAGCCGGACCTCCACTGGTTCTGGAGCGGCACATCGGCCGAATACGCCCAAATGCTTAAAGTGGCCTACCGGGCCATCAGGGCCGCCTGCCCCGATTGCACCGTCCTCTTCGGCGGGATTATGTACTACGAGAAACCCGACTTCTACCGCTGGGTACTGAACAACCTGAAAAACGACCCGGAGGGGGCGGCGAACAACTATTTCTTTGATGCGATGGGGGTCCACCTCTACAGCCGCTCTTCCAGCATCTACGACGTGGTGCAGATCATCCGCTCCGGCATGCGGGAGTTCATCCCCGAGAAACCGGTCTGGCTCACGGAGACGGGCGTGCCGGTGTGGGACGACGAGTCGGTGTATTCGGAGACCGTCCCCTATATCTGGTCGGCCACCCAGGAGGAGGCGGCATCGTTTGTCCTCCAGTCGTACGCCAACGCCCGCGCGGCTGGAGTCCAGCGCTACTTCTATTTCCGCGCCCACGACGACTGGTGCGACAAAAACCGGGACGGCGATTGCAGCGACGAGGGGATTGACTACGGGATGGGGGAACCCTTCGGGCTGGTGCGGGACGACCGGTCGCTGCGCCCGGCCTACGTCGCCTACCAGGTGGCGGCAACCTACCTGGTCTCGCCGACGATGGTCACCAGCGTCAACTACTCCGGGGGCGCGCGGCGGGTGACCTTCTGGGGGACGCCGCGGGGGAAGGTCAGCGTCCTGTGGAACACCGTCCCCACATCCACCGTTTTCTCCTACCCGGCCATTCTGCCGACCGCCACACTGGTGGACCAGCGGGGGGTGACCCGCCCGGTCACCGCCTCCGGCGGGGTCTACGCCATCCCCCTGCCCGGCGCGACGGCCAACAACGGCATCACCCCCAGCGACTACATCATCGGCGGGGAGACGTACCTGGTCATAGAGACGGACACCGTTCCGCCGACGGCGACAATCCGTTCCGTGGAGTTCTCCACTCCCCCGACGCTGACCGTCTCCTGGGAGGGGGCCGATGATGACACTGGTATCTGGCTCTACGACCTGCATGTGCGGGAGGGGCTAACTGGCACCTGGTCGTCCTGGTTGACCTTCACCTCCACGACGACGGCCGGGTATCCGGTGCCCCGTTCGGGGACCTGGTGTTTCCGGGTGCGGGCCTGGGACCGGGCGGGGAACCGGAGCGACTGGTCGGTGGCGGCCTGCCGGGAGGTCTCGCTGGAGCGGACGCTGCACCTGCACGTGGAGGCGGTTTTCGGGGACGAGGATGGGGACGGGATACAGACAGCAGGGGAGGTACTGGTCCCCTCTACACTTCGCTTGATGAACAGCGCGGGTGTGGACGTCGTTTCGCCGACGGTTGGGATGTCCTGGGAGTTCACCGCCATCTTGCCGGTGGGGACGTATATGCTGGACGTGACGCCGGAGGGCTGGCCATCACCGCCGCCGGGGTGGTTGCCGCGCCGGCTGGCGGTAGGGGTCGTCTCCGGGGATGGGATTCGGGACGTTACGCGGCGCGTGGGGCTGGCGCCCCATCGGACCAGTGTGTATCTGCCGGTGGTGCAGAAATAAAAATTAGGGAATCTCTCTGCTTTACCCCACTTCAGCCCGCAGGTCTGAGACGAAACGGCTGATAGGGCGGACATAGTCCTTCATACCGGGGTGCTGCGACGCGGAGAGGTAACGGGGGCTATCATCCGCCAGATAAAAGCGGGCGCGGTGGCTGCCCATTTCGGTGAGTTTATCATCGGAAAGGTCGCGATCAAAGGTCAGGACATGCCACAGGGCTTTGATCTTGTGCCGGTTGAGCAGGTCCACATCGGTCGTATAGGCCTGCTTCCAGCACTCCCGCAGGGTCCGTTTGCAGGAAATCCCGATGTACCAGCCGTCTTTGCCTTTCACCCACCGGTCTATCTCTAATCCGGTGGTGAAATGCTCCGGGCCCTCGCTGACCCGGGTAAATCCGAAGTGGTCCAGAATGACCGCGGTGACGCTTTCCACTCCCCGTCCCGCTCGCCCTTTCCGCTTCTGACTCACTCTGCGCTCAAATTCCTGACAGAATGCGGTGAGCACGATGCTCTCTTCCACCTCGGTCAGGCCCAGAGAGGCCAGATGTCTCCGCAGGATGGTGAACCTCTGAACAACCTCCACCCGTTCCGCGGCCATACACCCGTATGAACCCAGATCGTCCCACAGATTGATGACCAGGGGCAATCCGGCTTCGCCCTTCGTTTTCAACAGCGCGCGAACAATGGACTCGGCAAAGTCTCTATCATTACTGGGAATCGCATCCAGGGCCTGCGAAATAGGGACAAGAATGTACTCGCAGGTAAAAGCTAGGATATGGAAATCCATGACCGTCAACGTCTTTCTGGAGAGGTCTTCGCAGAGGGTTTCCACCGCGCTTCTCTTTTTGGAATCTCCCCACCGGCGGAGCAGGACCTGGCGGACCGTCTCGTTCAGTGTGGCGACCAGGAGTTCATCGGTTTCGTTTGGAAGAGATGCCAGGGTGGCGTGAAAGGCGGTGGCCAGCTGGAGCATGCTTCGGGTATCGCTTCCCACGCCTCCGTATTTAGGCGACCGTCTCCGGTTCCAGGTACGCCGGGATGTTGCGAGCGTCGTCGCAGATGGCAATCTGCTGCGTGTGCCCCCAGAGAGCAGTCTGGGCCAGCCGTTCCTGGCACAACTGGATGTACTCCGGCTTCAGGTCAAACCCCACCGCATTCCGTTCCAGGTCCCGAGCGGCGACCAGCGTGGTTCCGCTCCCGATGAAGGGGTCCAGGACCAGTTCCCCCCGATGGGTGAAAAGGCCGATCACGCGCGCGGCCAGGGCGATCGGGAACGTCGCAGGATGGACCTTTTTGTCCCGGATGTCCCGCCCTTCATAGGCAAACTGCCATACGCCCAACTGGCACTTCAGCCACTCCTTCGGGGTCAGACAATTCAGCCGGTTGGGCTCGCAGTCGCATATTCTCTGATAGCCGATAGCGATTTTTTGTCGTTCCATACCCGGTGTTCGGCAGGGAATAGCATCCCGACGGATAAAGGAATCACCGTTATCAGGATACCACAAGCACAACATGGTGTCAATCGGAGGGGACCGGCGATCGGCCAGCGCCCGCGATCCCCAACCTCCGGTCCCGCTCCCAGGGGGGCAGCCGCTCCTCCTTCTCCGCCAGCACCGCCCGCAACTCAAAGATGCGGTCCCGCAACATCGCCGCCTTCTCAAACTCCAGTTCCTCCGCCGCCTTGCGCATCTGCTTCTCCAGTTCGCGGATCATCTTCTCCAGTTCGTCCCGGGGCATCAGCGACGGCGGAACGCCGGGCTCGCGGGCAACCTGTGCCCGCACCCGGTCGGTCAGGTCGCGGATTTCCTTGACGATGCTGGTCGGGACGATGCCGTGCTCCTGGTTGTACTTCATCTGGATGGCCCGACGGCGCTCCGTCTCCTCCATCGCCCGCTTCATGGAATCGGTAATCCGGTCGGCGTAGAGGACGGCGGTGCCGTGGACGTGGCGGGCCGTCCGGCCGATGGTCTGGATGAGGGCCGTGTCGGAGCGGAGGAAGCCCTCTTTGTCCGCATCCAGAATCGCCACCAGGCTCACCTCCGGCAGGTCCAGCCCCTCCCGCAGGAGGTTGATCCCCACCACGACGTCGTAGACCCCCATGCGCAGGTCGCGCAGAATCTCCACCCGCTCAATCGTCTGCACTTCGCTGTGGAGGTAGTGGACTTTGATCCCCAATTCCCGCAGGTAGTCAGCCAGGTCTTCGGCCATCCGCTTGGTGAGGGTGGTGACCAGTACCCGTTCCCCACGGGCCACCCGCTCGCGGATGCGCCCGATAAGGTCGTCCACCTGCCCCTTCGCCGGCCGAACGATGATTTCGGGGTCCACAATGCCGGTGGGACGGATAATCTGCTGCACCACTTGCTGGCTCTTCTCCAGTTCGTAGGGGCCGGGGGTGGCGGAGGTGTAGATGACCTGATTGACCCGCGCCTCAAACTCCTCAAACGTCAGCGGGCGATTGTCCAGCGCGGAGGGGAGCCGGAAGCCGTACTCCACCAGCGTCTCCTTCCGGCTGCGGTCGCCGTTGTACATCCCCCGAATCTGGGGGATGGTCATGTGGGACTCGTCCACGATGAGCAGGTAATCGGCGGGGAAGTAATCCATCAGCGTCCAGGGAGGCGACCCGGGCGGGCGCTGCTGGAGGTGGCGGGAGTAGTTCTCAATCCCGGCGCAGTAGCCCACTTCGCGGATCATCTCTATGTCGTAACGGGTGCGCTGTTCCAGCCGCTGGGCCTCCAGGTGCTTCCCCTGGGCGCGCAGTTCCCGCAGCCGCTCTTCCAGTTCCGCCTCAATGTCGGCCAACGCCTTCTCCCGCTTCTCGTCGGGGGTGATGAAGGCTTTAGCGGGGAAGACGTGGATTTCGTCCAGGTCTGCCAGCACCTCGCCGGTGAGCGGGTGGATCTCGGTGATGCGTTCAATCTCGTCGCCCCAGAAACCGATGCGGTAGGCGGTTTCGCTGTGGGCGGGCATCACCTCCAGCGTGTCGCCGCGCACGCGGAAGCGGCCGCGGCCCAGTTCCATGTCGTTGCGCTCGTAGTAGATGCTGACCAGGTGGCGCAGGACGGTCTCCCGCCGGTGGCGCTCGCCGCGCGCCAGGCGCAGCGTCACCCGTCCCCACTCCTCCGGGTCGCCGATGGCGTAGATGCAGGAGACGGAGGCGACGATGATGACGTCCCGCCGGGAGAAGACCGCCGACATCGCCGCCAGTCGCAGCCGGTCAATCTCCTCGTTGATGTCGGCGTCCTTTTCTATGTACAGGTCGTACTGAGGGAGGTAGGCCTCGGGCTGGTAGTAGTCATAGTAGGAGACGAAGTACTCCACGGCGTTATGGGGGAAGAACTGGCGGAATTCGGCGTAGAGTTGGGCGGCCAGAGTTTTGTTGTGGGAGATGACCAGGGTGGGCTTCTGGACGGCTTCTATAACTTTGGCCATCACGTAGGTTTTCCCGGTCCCCGTCGCCCCCAACAGGGTCTGGTGCTTATAGCCGCGACGAAGCCCCTCCACCAGCGCGGCGATGGCTTCCGGCTGGTCACCGGTCGGTTGAAATTCCGAGACAAGTTGAAATCTGGGCATCGTTTCTCTAAAGGACGCGGACGAGCGCAGAGGGCCGCGGGTCCCGCAAATACGGGTTCGGAATCACCGACTTCGTCTGGCGGAAAGGAGCACGATGACGAGGATGAGCGCCACCAGCCCGGCCGTTACCCATGCCCCCGCGGCCACGGCCGGCACACCGGCATGCTTCACCGCAATGCCCACCACGGCCCAGATGATGACCAGCAGATAGGCCACGTCCCGCCGCGTGAATCCGACGGAGGCAGCAATGGCGAAGGTCGCCGCCAGCATGATGAGCGCCCAGACTTCGGGGCGGAGTCCCCATCCGTCCCACCGAAGATAATCCAGCACCGCGGTGACGTTGGCGACCGTCGCTACGGTAATCCACCCCAGGTAGATGCTGAACGGGATGTCCACACACCACCGCTCAACGGTCGGGACGGATACCCGGCCGATCCGCAGGCGAAGGTAGATGGCAATCAGCACCCCCAGCAGGGTAAACATCGCCAGCAGAGTCAGAACGAAAACCTCGTAGTGCCATAGAAAGAGCCAGGCGATGTTCGCCAGACCGCTCACGGCGAAGAGGTAACCGATGCGCCGCAGGCGCGGGTTCTGGCGCTGGGTCGGCAGGAACTGGTAAATGGCGAACGCCAGCCAGCCGATATAGATCAGGCCCCAGATGGAAAACACGTAACCTGCCGGGACGAAATAGACCCGGAAGCGGTCGGATATCTCGCCAGTGGTCTGCCCGTTCAGCGGGAGCGCGTTCGCCAGGGCGTTAACGAAAATCGTGAGTATCGCCGTGATCAGATTGACCCATTGTCGGATAGCATCCTTGTTCATAATTTCCCCTTTCATTCAATGGCCATCATCGCCAGCGCGATCGCCCCCAGAATTCCCGCACGCTCCCCCAGCGCAGGCGGGACGATGTAGGCATCTATGTCCTGAAGGATGGAAGGCGTCGGGATGTAGCCGTTAAGCAGTTCCTGCACCTCCCGGCGGATCATCCGGAAGAGGTGGCGCTGGTTCATCACTCCGCCGCCCAGAATGATCCGCTGCGGGGAAAGGGTGCAGATGAAGTTGGCCAGCGCCAGGGCCAGGTAGTGGGCCTCCAGCGGCCAGGCCGGATGGTCCGGCGGCAGGGTCTCGCCCCGCGCGCCCCACCGCTGCTCTATCGCCGGGCCGCAGGCCAGCCCCTCCAGACAATCGCCGTGGAAGGGACAGCACCCCGCAAAGGGGTCCCGCTCCCGGTCGTGGGGGATGCGGATATGCCCCATCTCGGAGTGGAGCATGCCGTGGATCAACCGCCCCCCGACCATCCCCCCACCCCCGATGCCCGTGCCGACGGTCAGGTAGATGAACGTGTCCAGCCCCCGTGCGGCGCCCCAGCGGCCCTCGGCCAGCGCCGCCCCGTTCACATCGGTGTCAAATCCGACCGGGACCCCCAGCCCACGGCGGATTTCCCCCAGAAGGCCCACGTTCTGCCAGCCCGGTTTGGGGGTAGAAGTGATGTAGCCGAAGGTGGGCGACGTGGGAATCAGGTCCACCGGGCCAAAGGAGGCGATCCCCACCGCCGACAGGGTCTCCCCCAGCCGCTCCTGCGCTTCCTGGAAGAACCGGATCGCCCGGGCGATCGTCTCCTGGGGGGAAGTCGTCGGGAAACGGGTTTCGGTGCGGATGTCCTCCGGCCCCATCCCCACCGCGCAGACGAACTTGGTGCCACCGGCCTCAATGCCCCCGTAAAGCGCCGCCATCGGTGACCTCGTGTCGGATGGTGTAATTCTATCATACTGGACAAACTGGTTTCTGTCAACGGGGGGTTCAACTTTTTGCAACGAATTCCACGAATTTCACTAAATTGACAACAGCAGATTCTAATTTATATTCTGGAGTCTGGGTAACTACCTACCCTTCTGCAAGCAATGAGACGGGCTGATGGGCAAAGAGATCGCGCAGCGTCCCAAAGACACTTCGCCGCACCCGGAAAATTCGCCAGACTCCAGTAACATTTGATGAACTGATCGGCTTCGGTAACATTTTACGTGAAAGAACACGTGCATTTGCCTCTCCTCCATGGTTGGAGTATAATGGGCTTGCTTCAATATTCTACCGCGCCTCTTCATCGTTCACTGGATCACCATTTGTACCCCAAGTAGCAAAGAGTATGGAGTAAAGAGAATGGGAGCCCATATTTTGCTTGTGGAGGGGGGGAAATCTACAGCAAATTCATGCGCTCCCGTGTTAGAGGAGCATGGATTTCAAGTGGAACGGGTTTGCACCCATCGCGCGACCTGTATGGCGCTGAAGGCACATCCACCGGACCTCCTCATTGTGGACACGCGGCGGCTGCGATTCAACGGCTTGCGGTTCTGTGAAGCGCTAACCGCGGGGGAAAACCCCATCCCCGTCCTGCTAATTGTCCCTGAGGACCAGAAACGTCCCCACTATCCCGGTGTCACAGTCCTGCGTGGGGAGCCGACCGCGCGCAAACTGCTCTACCGGGTGAAACGCCTTCTCTCTCCGCATGGCGATCATCTCCTCAAGGCCGGGGAGATTACCCTAGATCTCCAGCAACGGGTGGTGACCCGAAAAGGGGAGGAACATCACCTGACCCCCCGACTGGCCCGGCTGCTGGAAGTTTTCATGCGGAATCCCGGGCGAGTTCTCACCCGCGCGTTCCTGATGAAAGAGGTCTGGCAGACCAATTATCTGGACGATACCCGTACCCTGGAAGTTCACGTTCATTGGCTGCGGAAGGCGATTGAGGAAGACTTCCGGCATCCCCGTTATCTGACGACCGTGCGGAGAGTGGGGTATCGCTTCAATGTTCCACGCCAGGGGGTGGGGCGCTTGCGCTCGGAACCCTCCAAAGAAGTTCCGAAATAAGGAGGTGGACCATCGCCAGACTGGTTGAGCCCACTGGCCCGGCTCGCGAACGGGTTGTCCTGGTCGGAGTGGAGTGGAAAGGGGCCGGCGACTCCTCCGATGGTGCCTGGCCGGTAGAGGCGTCACTGGAAGAGTTGGCCCAACTGGCCCGTACCGCTGGCCTGGAGGTCGTCGGTCAGATTACCCAGAGGATGGAACGTCCTAACCCTGCCACATTCATCGGGCCGGGCAAGGTTGAAGAACTGGTGGAGCGGGTGGCTGAAACGGCGGCGAACGTGGTGATTTTTGACGAAGAACTTTCTCCCCGTCACCAGCGGGAACTGGAGAAAGCGCTGGGGGATGGGGTCAAGATATTAGACCGCACCGCGCTAATCCTGGATATCTTCGCCCAGCACGCCCAGACGCGTGAGGGCGCACTGCAGGTGGAACTGGCCCAGTATGAGTACCGTCTCCCGCGCCTCACCCGTGCTTGGACCCACTTGGCCCGTCAAGCGGGGGGACGGGCAGGCGGTGCTACCGGTGGTGTGGGCGTGCGCGGCCCTGGCGAGACCCAGTTGGAGACCGACCGGCGGGTTATCCGACGACGCATTGTCCACCTGAAGGATGAACTAGAGAAGGTGCGTGCTCACCGTAGCCGCTACCGCGCCCGTCGCCGTCGCGAGGGCATCCCTGTGGTTTCTATCGTCGGTTACACCAATGCCGGTAAATCCACCCTCCTCAATGCCCTCTCCGATGCCGGAGTGCTGGTGGAGGACAAATTGTTTGCCACCTTAGACCCTACGACCCGCCGGGTGCGGTTACCGGCCGGGCGGGTTGTCCTCTTCACCGATACCGTCGGATTCATCCAGAAACTGCCCACCCATCTGGTGGCTGCCTTCCGGGCCACGCTGGAGGAGGTGGCGGAATCAGACCTGCTGCTGCACGTCCTGGACGTCACCCATCCGCAGGCCCGACGTCAGGCCGAGGCAGTTCTGGAGACATTAGAAGCCATTGGGGCCGCCGGCAAACCAATGGTCACCGCTCTGAACAAAGTGGACCAACTCAAGGATTCCGAGAAGGCTCGGTATCTGGCCGAAGACCTGCCCAATCCGGTGTTCATTTCTGCCCTACGAGGGGACGGTCTGTTGGACTTGCTCCAGAAGGTGGAAGACATCCTGGAGAAGGGTCTGGTTCCAGTGGAGGTCATCCTGCCCTTTGAACGGGGCGACCTGGTGCAGATGATTCGGGACCAGGGAGTTATAGAATCCCAGGAACCGACCGCGCGCGGAATACGCATTGCCGCGATGGTTCCCCCGCGCCTGGCCGGGATGTTGAGCGAAGTGGTAGCGGGGGTGTGCAGCAAATCCTTTCCAGGGAGCGGCACGCCCGTGAAAAAGGGATAAAGTGGGGTTTTTGAGGGCGGCTTCGCCGCCCTCAAAAACCCCACACCCCATCCTTTCCCATGCGGGGCGAATTGCTGCACAAGCCCGTAGCCGCTACAGGTTGACAAGTCTCGGCTTGGGAGTATAATATAAACGCCTGCCCCGGTGGCGGAATAGGCATACGCAGCAGGTTGAGGGCCTGTGCCTGACAAGGCGTGGAGGTTCGAGTCCTCTCCGGGGCATCCCGACCGGGTGCCGCGACGATCCGATAGAATCGTCGCGGCGCTGTTCTTTTCCCGGAACTATTCGCCGACGGCTGGCGTCTTGAGAGTGTTGTGGCTTTCCTTAAACCCTCTGCAAAGTAATACCAATTGCTCATAAAAATGTCATATTTCAAGATAAAGTTGCGATTCAATACCCCCTCATCCCCCCGGCCCCCTTCTCTCCCTCACCCCGTCGCTGCAGGCAGAACCCCTCTCCCA
>FWPU01009014.1_pt1 | contig 16182 bp, 13 predicted proteins | sample 2228361 | NCBI WGS metagenome assembly FWPU01 (sample SAMEA103939777, study PRJEB20133) | metagenome
ATTATTGGGGCGATGCTTTATCAAAATTTAAAAATTGATTTTGTTTACGTTCCTTTTTTTGACGTGATAAAACTTAAGTATTTTTATATTCCTTTCGCCGCTTTTGTGATTGTCGCTTTTGCTAATGCTTATAATATTACTGATGGATTAGATGGTTTAGCGGCTGGTCTATTATTGATAGCTTTAGCTTTATTTTGGGTTATTTCTGCTTCAATTTTGGACACGCCTTTAGCTTTGTTTATTGTTATTCTTATTGGCGGTTTAATTGCTTTTTTATATTTTAATGTTTACCCCGCCAGGATTTTTTTAGGCGATGTTGGCGCTTTATCTTTTGGGGCAACTTTAGGAGTAATTGGTCTTATCTTAGGTAAAGCTTTTGCCCTTTTGATTATTGGTGGTGTTTTTGTTTTGGAGGTGGGAAGCTCATTACTTCAGTTATTAAGCAAAAAATTTTTTAAGAGGAAGATTTTCTCAGTTGCTCCTTTACATCTTCTTTTACAAACTCGCGGTTGGTCAGAGCCAACAGTAGTAATGCGAGTTTGGCTTATTGGTTTAATTTTAGGTTTAACTGGTTTACTATTTGCTCTTTTAACATGAGCGATTCCCCTTTTAAAAACAAAAAGATAGCCATTATTGGTTGTTCAGTTGAGGGATTAGCCTCAGTTGATTTTTTAATTAAACAGAAAGCTTATTTAACCTTGTGTGACCAAAAAAAAGAAGAAGAATTTAAACCTGAACTCTTAAAAAAATTTAAACAAAATAAAATTAAACTTCAGTTTGGTCAAAATTATCTTGATCATTTGGAAGACTTTGATTTAATTGTAAGAACACCCGGTTTTCCTTTGTGGCATAGTAAATTGCAAAAATTAAGTAAAAAAGTAATAGTCACTAGTCAGACTAAACTTTTTTTTGATCTTTGTCCCGCCAAAATAATTGGGGTGACAGGAACTAAAGGAAAAGGTACTACCGCTACCCTTATTTACCAATTACTTAAGAAAGCTGGTTACCAAGTTTTTTTAGGTGGAAACATTGGTAATCCGCCTTTTTCCTTTCTTGAAAAGCTTAATAATAAATCTTGGGTTGTGTTAGAATTGTCTTCTTTTCAGTTAGAAGATTTAAAAAAAAGCCCTCATATAGCTGTGGTTTTAAACATTGCTTCTGATCATCTTTATTCAGCCTCATTAGAAAGTCCTAATTACCATCAATCTTGGCAAGATTATATTAAAGCAAAAAGTAACCTTGTTCGATTTCAAACAAAAAATGATTTTGCTGTTTTGAACCGAGATTATAAGAATTCTTTTGATCTTAGAAAGTTAACTAAAGCTGAGGTTTGGTTTTTTAGCACCAAAAAAAAGTAACCAAAGGTACTTATTTAGCTGATAATAAAGTTTACTTAAGAACAAAAAATCAACAGGAAATTGTTGATATTTCTCAAATTAGATTGCTTGGTCCTCATAATCTAGAAAATGTTAATGCCGCTGTCTTAGCTGCCTTTTTGGCTGGTGTTAACCCAAAAGCAATGGCCAAGACAATTTGCGCTTTTGAAGGATTAGAGCACAGACTAGAATTTGTCCGTACTTATCAGGGAAGAAGTTTTTATAATGATTCTTTTGCCACTACTCCTGAAACAGCTATTGCGGCTTTAAGATCATTTAACCAAAACATTGTTTTGATTTGTGGCGGATCAGAGAAAAAATCTAATTATCAATCAATGGGAGAAGAAATTATTAAAAGAAAAGTGAAGACAGTAATTCTTATAGGAGTGACTGGTCCAAGAATTAAACAAGAAATTGAGAACGCCGCTTACAGATTAAAAAGCCCATTACCATCTTTATTATTACTGGTAGGTAAACCGGAAATGGAAGAAATTGTTAATTTAGCTTTTAAGGTAAGTCAAGTTGGCGATGTTATTCTTCTTTCGCCGGGTTGTGCTTCTTTTGACATGTTTAGTAATTACAAAGAAAGAGGTTTTCTTTTTAAACAAGCAGTTAAAAACTTAAAAAAATGAAAAGTAAAAAACATTTTTTCTTTCTTCGTCAAAAAAACAAAATGGATTTTTTACTTTTGATTTTGATTCTTTTACTTACTTTTTTTGGTTTATTAATGATTTATAATGCTTCTTCAGTTTCAGCGATGAATGATTTTGGTGATAAATTTTATTATTTTAAGGAGCAATTAAAATGGTTTTTAATCGGTTTTGTGGGTTTAACTATTACTTCAGTGATTGATTATCGTTATTGGTATAAGTTAGCCCTTCCTCTTCTATTGCTTACTCTATTTTTTTTAATCGCGGTTTTTATACCAGGTTTAGGTGTTTCTGCTTATGGCGCAAAGAGGTGGTTAAATTTAGGTTTTTTTGTTTTTCAACCAGCGGAATTGACTAAAATTACTCTTATTATTTATCTTGCGGCTTGGTTGAGTAACAAAGAAAAAGGTCGATTTCTGGCTTTTGTCGCTCTGATTATGATTACCGTTGGTTTAGTTTTTCTAGAACCTGATTTAGGTACAGCCGTAATTATCACCGCCATTGCTTTAATTATCTATTTTTTATCGGGCGCTTCTTTTTTACATTTTATCGTACTTCTTCCTTTAATTGGTATTTTATTGTTTATATCAGCTATTATTGCTCCTTACCGCTTAAAAAGGCTGATTACTTTTTTGGATCCTAACCATGATCCTTTAGGTGCTTCTTATCATATTCGTCAGGTTATTTTAGCTTTAGGCAGTGGCGGTTGGTTAGGTTTAGGTTTAGGCAAATCAAGACAGAAATACGCTTATTTGCCTGAAACAACCACTGATTCAATTTTCGCCGTTATCGGAGAAGAACTGGGTTTTGTTGGTTCACTTTTTTTTATTTTATTTTATTTATTTATCATTTATCGGTGTTTTAAAATCAGCAAGAGCGCTCCGGATAAATTTGGTTATTTGTTAGGGATGGGAATTACTTTTTGGTTAGGTCTTCAATTTTTACTTAATCTGTCTAGTATGACAGCCCTATTGCCTCTTACTGGTGTTCCTCTGCCTTTTATCTCTTATGGTGGATCGGGTTTAGTTGTTGCTTTTTTAGCTTTGGGTATTATTCTTAATATTAGTCAACACCGCTTAATTAAAAAATAATAAGAAAATGAGAAAGCCAAAAATTTTTATAACGGGCGGTCATTTAACTCCTGCTGTTGCGATGATTGATTTGCTTCTACAAAAAAAATGGCAGATTTGGTATATAGGTAGACTTTATCCTCAAGAGGAAGATCAATCAATTTCTGTTGAGTATCAGACTCTCAAGAAATATAAAAATAAGGTTGAGTTGTTACTTATCACAACGGGTAAATTACAAAGGTATTTGAGTTTAAAATCTTTAATTTCTTTATTAAAAATTCCCATTGGTTTTGGGCAAAGTTTTTATTGGTTGATTAAGTATCGGCCGGATATTATCCTTTCTTTTGGCGGTTATGTGGCTTTACCTGTGGCTTTAAATGCTTGGTTTTTACGTATTCCAGTAGTGACTCATGAACAGACAAGGTCACCGGGTCTTGCTAATAGGTTAATTGCTAAATTGGCTTCCAAAATCTGTTTAACTTGGTCAGAAACCAAAAATTTTTTTCCTAACCACAAAACAGTTATAACTGGTTTACCTTTGCGACAAAAAATTTGGGTGGAAAAAGACAAATTACCAGTGAAATTAGATAAACCTTTAATTTATATCAGTGGTGGTAGTTTAGGTTCACATTTTCTTAATAAACTTTTTTTACCGATTATTCCTAAACTCTTAAATTATTTTTCCATTATTCATCAGTGTGGTAGGACTAAAAAATATAATGATTATTTTAAGTTATTGAAAATTAAAAATAATTTACCTCCTCATCTTAGAGATAATTATCTACCAATTCCTTATGTAGAAGTTGATTATTTAGGTTGGCTTTATCAACATACGGTTTTTGCCGTTAGTCGAGCTGGCGCTAATACGGTTTATGAGTTAACTACCCTATCAATTCCGGCTATTTTTGTTCCTATACCATGGTCAGCCGGCAATGAGCAATTTCTAAACGCGGAATTTTTAGCTAAAAATAAAGCAGCTTTAATTATCGATCAAACTAAAATTAATTCAGAGCTGCTTTACCAAAAAATTTTCGATTTTGCTCAAAATGTTGATTATTACAGAAATCAGGTTAAAAAATTGCAACCATTAATTATCAAAGATGGCGTCAATCGACTTTTTACCATTCTTAAAGAAGAGTTAAACAACTTCAATGAGAAAAATCAGAGCTTTAACTAAATTTTTTTATGTTATTACTTTTTCAATTATTACTTTTCTAATTTTATTTTTTTTATCTTCATTTTTTAGAGTGGAAGTTTTGGAGACTAATGCTTATCCGGAATTATTAAAAGGATTACCAGACTTAAAGAATCAATCTATTCTTTGGTTGCCCCAAGAGGAGATCAAAAAGCATTTCTTGAAAAATTTTAAAGTGAAAGAAGTGAAAATAACTAAAAAACTACCCAAGACTATTGTAGTTAACCTAGTTTATCGGGAAAGATTAGTTCTAGTAGTGGCTAAGAACGGTTTGTTTTTTAGTGATGAAGAGGGATTTATTTTTGAAAATTCAACTAATGAGATTGGTTATCCTTTACTTAATTTACAAAATAAAGAAATTAATTTGGGTATAATTATTACTCAAAAAAATATTCTTAAAGCTTTAAGAATTGTTAAACTATTTAATGATGAAAAAATTCAGATTATAAATATTACTCCTTTAACTGAAGAAGAAATTTTATTAACTTTAAATCAGGGAACACTAGTTTTGATTGGTTCCGATTTAGAACCTGAACAAATAGTTTCCTCTTTACAAAAGATAATTAAACGATTTACAATAGAAGGAAAGACGATTAAAAAAATCGATTTTAGATTTAATAATCCTATTGTTTCTTTTTAAAAAATTATGGCGCGTGATAAAATTATTGCCGGTATTGATATTGGTACTGCCAAAATTACCACGATTATTACCTCCTTAACCGAAACTGACCAGTTAAGAGTAATTGGTATTGCTTCAGCGCCAAGTCATGGTATTCGCAAAAGTCAGGTAGTTGATATTGAAGAGGCAACCAAGAGTATTGTTGAGAGTTTGGAGGCAGCTGAAAGAATGGCTGGTTATTCTATTTCGCAGGCTTTTGTTTCTATGGGTGGGGTTCATTTATCTTCACAGAATTCTCACGGAATTGTAGCGGTTGCTGAACCAGAGAAAGAAATTACCATGTACGATGTTGATCGAGTGGTTGATGCAGCTAAAGCCATTTCGTTACCTTCCTCTAAAGAGATAATTCATGTTTTGCCAAGAGGTTTTACCGTTGATGGACAAGATGGTATTAAAGATCCAGTAGGGATGACCGGCGTTAGGTTGGAGGTTGATACACATCTTATTACTGTTGGGGTTACGGCCAGAAGAAATTTGGAGAAATGTTTGAGTGAAGTTGGGGTTGATGTGTTAGGTTTTGTTTTTAGCGGATTAGCCTCAGGTGAGGCGGTTTTAACCGAAACTGAAAAAGAATTAGGTATTGTTTTAGTTGATATTGGTGCTGGTACCTGTTCTATTTGTATTTATGTTGAGGGTGCTTTGGCTTATTCTTCTGTTTTACCAATTGGGGCTAAAAACATTACTAATGATATAGCGATTGGATTGAGAGTTTCTTTAGAGAGCGCTGAAAAAATTAAGCTTTTTTTAAGCAAAAAATCAACCAAAACTGACGAATCATTAAGTGTTGATTTAAAAAAGGAAAAAAGTAAAAAAATCAGTCAACAAGATGAAATTGATCTTTCTAGTTTAGCTTTACCGGAAGATTTAAAAACTGTTTCGAAAAGAACTTTGCTTGAGGGTATTATTAAACCGAGGTTAAATGAGATTTTTACCATGATTGGTTTAGAGATGAAAAGAAGTGGTTTTGCTGGTTTAACTCCAGCCGGCATTGTTTTAACGGGTGGTGGAGCAGAAACAATTGGTATTGTTGAGGTTGCCAAAAGAAATTTAGCTTTACCTGTTAGAGTTGGGTTGCCGGGTGAGAAAATAACTGGTTTAGTTGATGAAATTTTTTCACCAGTTTATTCAACCAGTGTGGGTTTAGTTTTATATGGTTCTAAATTTGAGGTTAGCGAATCAAGCAATTTTCTTAATTTGAAAAGTTTAACCAAAATTGCCCAAAAAGTGCCCGTTAAGGGAGCTGCCTCAAAGTTAATTGATCTGGTAAAATCTTTTTTACCTTAATTTATTTTTGATATGTTAGTCAAACCTGATATAGCCAGATTTGCCAAAATAAAAGTGATGGGAGTTGGCGGTGGTGGATCCAACGCAGTCACTTCAATGGTGGTTAGTAACAAAATCCAAGGGGTTGATTTTATTGCTGTTAATACTGACGCTCAAGCCTTGTTGGTTTCGCAAGCCCCTAACAAATTACAAATTGGTGAGGATTTAACTAAAGGTTTAGGTGCTGGTGGTAATCCTGAAATTGGTAAACAAGCAGCTGAAGAATCAAGAGAAAAAATAAAAGAATTTTTAGCCGGTTCAGATATGGTTTTTTTAACTTGCGGAATGGGTGGTGGAACAGGTACTGGCGCTACTCCCATTATTGCCGAGGTGGCTAAGGAATTAGGTACTTTAACCGTTGGGGTAGTAACCAAACCCTTTCATTTTGAGGGAACCCGAAGAATGGCTCAAGCCGAAGAAGGAATCATTAATCTGAAAGAAAAATTAGATACTTTAATTGTTATTCCTAATCAAAGGTTGCTGGAAATTGTTGATAAAAAGATGACTTTACTTGAAGCATTTAAAGTGGTTGATTCGGTTTTAGCTCAAGCTGTACAAGGTATTGCTGATTTAATTACTACCCCTGGTTTAATTAATGTTGACTTTGCTGATGTTAGAACAGTTATGACGAATGCTGGCAGTGCTTTAATGGGTATTGGTACAGGTGTTGGTGAGAATCGAGCGATAACAGCAGCTCGTACTGCTATTTCTTCACCTTTATTGGAGATGTCTATTAATGGGGCCAAAGGAGTGTTGTTTAATATTGTTGGAGGTCCTGACATGACAATGAGTGAGGTAGATGAGGCTGCTAAATTAATTTCAGAGTCAGTTGATCCTGATGCCAATATCATTTTTGGTGCCACCATTGATGAAAATAAAGTTGATGAGATTCAAATTACGGTGATTGCTACTGGTTTTGATGAACATCAGAAACGTTTAGAAAATCTTCTGACTTTTAATTCTAAGTCTTCTCAAACTGAATCAGTCGCAACCGAAAAACAGAAAGAAGAAATTGAAGAAGTAGAAAGTGATGAATTTAATGATGAGGGATTAGATATTCCTACTTTTCTGCGGCAAGGACGGTGATTTTCTTTTATGTTTAGACCAACCACACCAACAATTAATTTTCCTGATCTTGAAAAACAAATTCTTAAATACTGGCAAGAAAAAGGTATTGTTAAAAAATATTTATTAAAAAATCGGAATTCAGCAGAAAGATTTTCTTTTCTGGATGGTCCTATTACAGCCAATAATCCAATGGGTGTTCATCATGCTTGGGGAAGAACTTACAAAGATCTTTGGCAGAAATTCAATACCATGTGGGGTAAAAAACAACGTTATCAGAATGGCTTTGACTGTCAAGGTTTATGGGTTGAAGTGGAGGTCGAAAAAGAATTAGGGTTTAAGAATAAAAAAGAAATTGAAAAATATGGTATTGATAAATTTGTTAAAAAATGTAAAGAGAGAGTAATTAAGTACGCCAAAATTCAAACGGAACAAAGTAAGCGTTTAGGTTATTTTATGGATTGGGATAATTCTTATTTTACGATGAATAGTGAAAATAACTATATGATTTGGTATTTTCTCAAAAAATGTTTTGAAAAGGGCTGGATTTATAAAGGTAAAGATTCGGTGCCTTGGTGTCCGAGATGTGAGACAGCCATTTCCCAACATGAGATTTTAACAGAAGATTATAAAGAAGTTGTTCATGAATCGGTTTATTTGAAATTTCCTTTAATTGATAGAAATGAGTCTATTTTAGTTTGGACAACCACTCCATGGACAATTCTGGCTAATATCGCAGTAGCTGTTGATGAAGATCTTGATTATGCTTTGGTTAAAGATCAACAAAATAATTTTTTATGGCTTGCTAAAGAAACTATACCTCGAGTTTTTAAGGATCAAAAAATCACCATTGAAAAAACCGTCAAAGGTAGTTTTTTAGTTGGTTTACGATATAAAACTGCTTTTGATGATTTACCAGCAGTACAAAAAGTTAAAAAAACCTGGCCGGAAAAAATTCATTTGGTAATTGCTACCGATAAACAAATTATGCCGATTGTGATTAGTGAGGGAACAGGTTTAGTTCATACAGCGGTGAGTGCGGGAACAGAAGATTTTAAATTAGGCAAAAAACTGGGTTTACCCATGATTCCGGTTATTAATGATGATGCTAGTTATTTACCCGAGTTAGGTTTATTTAGCGGTAAGAATGCTAAAGAAAATCCTAGACTGATTCTTGATTATTTAGTGGCTAAAGGAAATACTTGGTTTTTAAAGATAGAAGATTATAAGCATCGTTATCCTGTTTGTTGGCGTTGTAAAACTGAACTTGTTTGGAAAGTGACTGATGAATGGTATATTGCTATGGATAAACCATCTCCAACTTCAGGCAAAACTTTCCGACAAATTATGATTGAGGTCGCTAAAAAAATAAAATGGTTACCTGCTTTTGGACTTGAGAGAGAACTAGATTGGTTAACTCATATGGGTGACTGGCTTATTAGTAAGAAAAATCGCTATTGGGGTTTAGCTTTGCCAATTTATGAATGTCAAAAATGTGGGAATTTTGAAGTAATTGGGTCAAGAGAAGAGTTAAAGAAAAAAGCCGTGGCAGGTTGGGATAAATTTGTTGGTCATTCACCCCATCGACCTTGGATTGATGAAGTAAAAATTAGTTGTCAAAAATGTGGTAATGTTATTTCCCGTATTAAAGACGTAGGTAATCCTTGGCTTGATGCTGGAATTGTGCCTTTCTCTACTATTACCGAAAACAATCAAGGCTTACCTTTATATAAAAAAGATCGAGATAAATGGCGATTATGGTATCCAGTTGATTTTATTACTGAATCTTTCCCTGGTCAGTTTAAAAACTGGTTTTATGCCTTAATTGCCATGTCGTCGGCTTTGGAAAATGAAGCTCCTTTTAAAACTGTTTTGGGTTTTGCTACTTTATTAGCAGAAGATGGTCGACCAATGCATAAATCATGGGGTAATATGATTGAGTTTAATGAGGGTGCTGAAAAAATTGGCGTTGATGTGATGCGTTGGATGTATGCAAGACAAAATCCGCAGAATAATTTGTTGTTTGGTTATAAAGTGGCAGATGAAGTTAGAAGAAAGTTCCATTTGATTCTTTGGAATACTTATAATTTTTTTGTTACTTACGCTAATCTTTATCATTTTGATCCCAGACTTTATCGGCGCAAAACCTCAAAGTATATTCTTGATCGTTGGATTATCTCAAGGTTGAATAATCTTATTTTTAAAGTGACAGAATCACTGCAAAATTATGATGCTTATAATGCGGCTTTGGAGATTGAAAATTTTGTAGAGGATCTTTCCACCTGGTTTGTTAGACGTAGTCGAAACAGAATAAACACAAAAGATTGTCTTTTTACTCTATATCAAGTTTTGGTTAGTTTAGCTAAAATCCTTGCTCCTTTTTTACCTTTTTTATCAGAAGAAATCTTTACTAATTTAACTAATAAGGAATCAGTACATCTTGCTAAATGGCCAGAAGCCAGTTTATCTTTTATTGATTCTGATCTTGAGAATGAAATGAAGGATCTTAGGTTTTTGGCTCAAGTTTTTCATAGTTTAAGAAAAACAAAAAATGTTAAATTAAGAATTCCGGTAATTAAAGCAATTTATAAAAGGCGAATAAGGTTCTCATTAGATTTAGAAAAAATTTTAGCCGAGGAGTTAAATATCAGAGAATTAGTTTATCAAAAAATTTTAACAGAAAAAGAAGAAAATGAGCCCTGGCAAGTGAGTTTTAATCCCCATAATTTAGATTTAACTGAAGGAGAAGCGCGTGAGATCATTCGACAGGTACAACAATTACGCAAAAAACAAAATCTACATCTGACAGATCGAATTATTTTAACCTTACCCTCCTGGCCGGTTAAATATGAACAACTTATTAAATTAAAAACTTTAAGTGTTCAAATTAAACGCGGCCCAACCATTAAAATTGAGAAATTCTTCTAACATTGCTAATTATGAAAAAATTATACCTAGAGGGAAGTTTAATCATTGTGAGTCTTTTTTTTGCCAGTTTATCCCTGTTTTTAATTTGGAGTAATTATCCCCAGCTTTTAAAAACACAATTTTTTTTCTTTTTGATAGGGCTTGCTTTATTTATTCTTTTTTCTCAGGTTGATAGTTTGTTTCTTAAAAATTTTAGTTTTATTTTTTATTTTGTTTCACTTGTTTTTTTATTTGCTACTTTAATAAATACGGAAGTTCGCGGAGCTAATCGTTGGTTTGATATTTTTGGTGTGAGAATTCAGCCTTCAGAGATTGCTAAGCCATTTTTAGTGGTTAGTTTTGCCAATTTTATGACTCAAGAGGGAAAGAAAACAATAGTATTGATTCTTCAGAGGTTGATTTTTTATTTTTTACCTCTTTTGTTTATTTTTCTTCAACCTGATTTAGGCAATTTTATCATTTATTTTTCCTTCTTAAGTGGTATGCTTATTGCTAATAATCTTGATGTGAAATTTATTATTGTTTTTTTAGTAGCGTTCCTTATTGCTACACCTTTGTTTTGGCAGGTTTTAAAAGATTATCAGAGAGAACGATTTTTAAGTTTTATTAACCCCCAAAGTGATCCTCAAGGAAGTGGTTATAATGCTATTCAATCAGTTATTGCTGTTGGCAGTGGTGGTTTATTTGGTTTGGGTTTGGGTCGAGGTACACAGAGTCATTTAAAATTCTTACCGGAAAGTCATACTGATTTTATTTTTGCTTCCTTAACTGAAGAATTGGGTTTGTTGGGCGCTATTATTCCTCTTACTCTTTATTTTTATGTTTTGTGGACAATTTTAAAATTTGCTTCTAATTCGGAGGATAAATTTAGCTATTTAGTTTTTATTGGTATTTTCTTTCAATTGCTCTCTCAAATTTTTATTAATATCTCAATGAATATGGGACTTCTTCCAATTACCGGTATAACTTTACCTTTGATTTCCTATGGAGGAAGTTCGATTATAGCGACTTTTATTGCCTTGGGGATTATTGTAGCTTTAAAAAAAGAACAAAAAATACCAGCTCTTGTTATTCGATAATAAATTTTATATAATTTATTCTCTATGTATGCTATTATTGAACAAAACGGACATCAATATAAAATAAAACCCGGTTTGGAACTTGATTTTGACCATTTAGGTTTAAGCGAGGGTAAAGTTTTTACCAATAATAAAGTTCTTTTATTAGTGGATAAAAATAATTTTCATTTGGGTAAACCATATTTACCTAGTGTTAAGGTTGAGTTAAAAGTGATTAAGAATTATCAAGGTAAAAAGTTAAGAGTATTGCGTTTTAGAGCTAAAAGTCGATATACTAAAGTTTCTGGTTTTCGACCCTTTTTATCAAGAGTAAGGGTTGAGGCGATTAAAGTTAATTAAAATTTTAGCTAAATTAAACTATGGCTCATACAAAAACAGGTGCTTCAATTAAAGGTAGTCGAAAGCCTATAGCGAAAAGATTAGGTGTAAAAAAATATGCGGGTGAGAAAGTTTTGCCTGGTAATATTTTAGTTCGGCAAAGGGGGACAAAAATTTATCCTGGCCACGGAGTTTATTTGGGAAAAGATTATACTTTAATGGCTAGACAGGAGGGTGTAGTTTTCTTTAACAAAAAACACGGTAAGATTTATATTAATGTGGCTAGTACAAAATGACAGAAGAACTTTCTTATCTTGAAGTTGATCAGCTTCAACCAAACCCGTTACAATCACGAGGAGTAATCTCTCAAGAGTCGTTAAATGATTTAGTTAATTCAATTAAAGAGCATGGGGTACTGGAGCCTTTAGTAGTAGCTAGAACTCCAGCGGGTTATCAGATTATAGCAGGTGAACGACGTTGGCGAGCAGCCAAAATAGCAGGGTTGCAAAAAGTGCCGGTAGTGATTAAAGAGACTACCTCCAAAGGAATGTTAGAATTAGCTATTGTTGAAAATGTTCAGCGAGAAGATCTAAACCCCATTGAAAGAGCCCAAGCTTTTAAAAGATTAATGGACGAGTTCGGTTTGCAGATTTCCGAAATTGCTAAAAGAATTGGTAAAAGTGATGGTTATGTTTCCAATACTTTAAGACTTTTATCTTTACCTGATGCTATTAAAGATGGTTTAATTGCTGGTTTAACAACTGAAGGTCATGCTCGAGCGTTAGCAGGAATTGGAGATACAAAATTAATGATTGAGGCGTATAAGATTTTATTGGCAAAAAATGCTTCAGTAAGAAGAGCAGAAGAATTAGCCAGAAAAATGAAGGCTAAACTTAAACAAAAAGTGAAAACTGGTACTTCATGGATACATTCACCGGTTGCTGAAGAATTGGCCAAAAAATTTACCCAGATTTTTCCTGGTGAAGTTAGATTGAATCAATCACCTCGATATACTAGACTGACGATAGTTATTAAGGGTCAACCAGAAGAAGTAGTAAATAAACTAGAAAATGTACTTTCTAAATTAACTTCTTAATTTAAAGAGGTTTTTTAATCACTCCAAATTTATTCGGCGGCCAATAGCGAAAAAAGACTCGACCAATAATATCTTTTTTAGGAACAGTTCCCCATTGTCGAGAATCCGAACTATGAGACCGATTGTCGCCTAGAACAAAGTATTCATTGTTATTTATCTTAAATTCTTGTTCCTCCTTAATATATTGACCAGGCAAGATAAGAGTTTCACTTTGAATATAATTTTCATTTAACTTATTACCATTAACAAAGACAGCGCCACCAGAAATTAAAACAGTATCACCAGGAACACCGATAATTCTTTTGATATAATCAAAATCAGGATTACGAGGAGCTTTAAAGACGATTACATCACCTCTTTGGGGTTCTTGAAACCGATAAGTAATTTTATCAGTTAAAATATATTCACCATCATGAAAAGTTGGATCCATTGAGGCGCCTGTGACTTGGTGGGGTTGAACTAAAAATAAGTAAATTATGACAAAAATAGATAAGGCAACAACTGTTGATTCAATTAAATCAAAAAATAAAGTGAGGATTTTTTTGAAAAACGATAACATGGATAAAAGTTTAAAAAATTTGCTATAATCTGTCAATAAGATATTGGACGATTAGCTCAGTGGTAGAGCACTGCACTCACATTGCAGGGGTCGTAGGTTCAAATCCTACATCGTCCACCTTTACTATACTTCTAAAAATAGCAGTTTAGCGACAATTAATTCAATTTCCGCTCTTCTTAAATTTTTATTATTGAAGTTACTTTGAGCTTGGTTAAGTAGTTTTTCACCTAAGTTAAAACTAATGGCAGATTTTTCTTGAGGTTTGTTTTTAAGATTATTTAAAGCTTTATCTTTTAATCGATTAACAGCTAATATTTCTGCTTGAATTTTAGCTTTGTTGATAGAAATTTTAGCTTGATTGCTAATTTTTTCATATGAATCAATTAAATTTTCAATAATAATAAAAGAAATATTTAATGGTTCAGCTAGTAATTGTTTTTTTCGGAAAACAAAAAGATTATTAATAGTTTTATTGATGAAAGACAGACTACTTTTATATTTTTTCTCTTGGAAAGCTTGTAAAGCATTTTTAATGGAGTGTGAAGCTAAACTAAGACTCCAATGTGGGTATTTTTCTTTTAATTCCTCCAAAGTATAAAGAGCATTATTAAGATCAGTTAATCCACTAGGATCTATTACTGGATTATCTAACGGTGAGGAAGAATTAAAATTTACTTGATAATTTTGAATTTCATCTTTATTAATACTATTAGTAATTTCTTGCCATTTGCTCGTTTGATTAGTAATTTGGCCAATTAAAAAATGATAATTACCTTCACCCTCGCCTTTTATTTTAATTTGATAATAACCATCAGGTGTTTGAGGGATAAAAACAATACCGTTCTGATCACTTTCAAAAGTGCCACTTGGACCATGAATAGTAAAAGTGGCCGGTGATTTAATAGCGAAAAAGAGAGCTGGAAGGATATTTTGATCTATTGGAGGAGTAATAATTTCATCAGGATTAAGGCCTAATTTATTCATTAATTCAGCAATGGCTTCTTTTTTATTGATAAGTTGTCGATGATTAGTATTGATAAGGAGAGTAGCTGGATCAGCGCTTCTGGTTGCACTTTTAGAAAGGACAGTTTCATCACCAAAAGGTGAATAAATAGTTTTTACCGGTTTACCGGTTTGCCAGAGACCTAAGGTTTTTTCAATTAAGTTAGGTTGAGAAATTTCATACCATTCTGGTGTTTGATTAACTTCACCATAAATAGTATGGAAAGTGTCAAAGATAGCAGGAAAGTTATTTTCTAACTGATTAAGCCAGCTATTTTTGTTATAGGAAATGATGTTACCATTTTGGTCTTTCAGAAAATCAAAAATTGGTAGCAAATCATGAACAACGGGCACCATTTCTCTTATAACATCCTTATCAGTCCTGAATCCTTTTCTATTAAGACCTAAGACAATTTCTAAACCTATTTTTTCCCAGACATTGGTTCCGCCCACTTCACCACCTTCCCAAGCTGAATAAGCTTGAATAGCACCGCTATGAGGTGAACCCAAAGTGATTAACTGTTCAATTTTATTTTTACCATATTGATTTAAGTAAGTTCTTCCTATTAATCCTCCTAAACTGTGACCAATGAGGAAGATTTTTTGATTAGGATTTTTGTTTTTAACTTTTTGCTGTATAAATTGATGAAGAAGTGAAGCTGTTTCTTCAACCCTATCTCGCCAATCATAATTGAAAATATATAAATTTTGATTAGGGTCATTAGAATCGTTAGAATAACCGACTGATTTTAAAGTGTCAATAATTCCTTGATAATCGTTCACAAAAGGAGTCATTATCCATTCTTCTCTAGGAGGATCAGCTCCTTCTAAAATTGCTTTACTATTCCAGGAGGCAAATAAACCAGGAATAAGAATAATAGGTTTTAACTCAGGAGTGGGTTGGGGAAAATCACCAGTTGTTGCATATCCAATTGACCATTTACTTCCATCAAACCCGCCGTACCACATGTGATATGTATTATTAATTTTTAAAACTGTTGGTTTATATATACCCTCTCTGTCCATAATAGAATCCATTCTTAGAACGGGATTTTCTTCAGGCGGTTTTTCCAAAGGACCAAATGGACTTAACGATTTAGCGAAACTTATATTTAAATTAGGAAAAATTGAAGCATGATACCAAAAATAATATTTATCTCCCTCTTTTAATACAGCTGGATGATTTACATGATCACCTTCCCATAAACCATTCGCCGAAGAGATAGGATTATTTTCATACTGAGTCCAATCGATCCCATTAGTTGAAGAAGCAACTCCTATTTGCCAACGGTCTGTAGTAGCTGTATACCATAAATAATATACATAAGAATTATTCTCTTTTAACTTAATTACTGTACCTGGACTCATGGCTCCCAACTCCCATGGTTGTGATTTATCTAATCCATTAATTTGTTGTTTAATCCAACTTATGCCATCATTAGAAACGGCGTACTGAATTGTTCCTGATGGATATGAAGCGTACCACATTTTATAAATTTTATCTTCTTCATCATATATAACAGTTGGTTCAACTTTCTCTCTTTCATTTTGATCTAAAGGAAAATTTACAGGAACTTTTGTCCATTTAATACCATCTTTTGAATAAGCATATCCAATTTTAGTAAATACTCCATCTGTTCCTGCGTACCACATATGAAATAAACCATCTTTATAAATTACACAGGGCGTTCTGACTCCCTTTTTATCCCATCCTTCTGTTTCACCTGTTAGGACAGGATTATTAGGATATTTTTTCCAGTCGAAATCTTTCGCTGATGTAATAGAAGATTGAGGAAAGAGAATTAGAATTAAGAAGAATAAGAGGATATAAAAAAATCTTTT
>FWPU01009015.1_pt1 | contig 16182 bp, 13 predicted proteins | sample 2228361 | NCBI WGS metagenome assembly FWPU01 (sample SAMEA103939777, study PRJEB20133) | metagenome
GCCCTCCACCTCCTCCCGCATCAGGATGACGCCCAGGGGCACCGGGCAGGACTCCAGCGTCCCCAGCTTCTCGAACACCGTCAGGGTCGTGGTGGACGACCCACTCTCCCATCATGACCTCCTCCGACGAGGCGGCGGCAAGCGGTAGCGGTCCAACAGCAACCGTTGCATCCGATCGACTAGTGCCAGAAGCGCCGCAGCCATCTTCGCCAAGCCCGCACGTTCCCGGCGGAACCGTCGGTATGCCTCGACCCTGGGTTCCAGGACCTTGGCCAGCTGGGGGGAGACGCTGCGGGTATGAGGCCCTCGGGCGTCCCGATAGCCCAAGGCCCACCCCGCGTGGCCGGGTCCCTGTGCGCAGTGGCAGGAGGGCTTCCCGCAGCGCACGCGGGCGCGATAAAGCGAGATGGGAAGCTGTCTACGTGGGAGATTCAGCCTCCCCACCCGTGCCCGCATCTGATTGAAGAGCTCCAGAGCGCGCTGGCGGAGGTAGGGGAGCTGTTAACGGGGGTTGGTCATCTTTCAGTTATTATTTCATCGACTTAAAGAAAGCCAAGGCAGAAAAATTCGCGTTGAGGCCGGAGACATAAGTTTTCGACCCCTAGGGGGGTCTCCCGGCGGGGCAGGTGTCTAAAGCCCTTGGCTGGCCCCCATAGGACCAAATTTAGGGCGGTAAGGCCTGGGGGTCGTCCGGAGAGCGTCGTGGCCGCGCTGGGGCATTCACGGAGGCCCGGCTACTGTCTGAATCGCAGCTCCACGCCCCAGACGGCACCGCGCGAAAAATATGTTGCAGCCCCACCATGACCGGGCTACACTCACTCACCGCGCGCCGAAATCGAATCCATTAAACAGGGAGGAATTTTATGAAACACGCAATCGCATTGGCCATGGCGGCGGCGTTCCTGGCGGCCGGCTGCAAGTCGGCCTTGAAGGAAGAGGCCAAGCCGCCCGCCGCCGGAGCGGCCCAGCCCGCCGCCCCCGCCGGCCTCAAGGGACCATTCCAGGCCGACGCCGACGGATTCATCCGCAACTGGCTCTTCGCGGGTCCCTTCCCCAACCCGGGCGGCCGCCCCCAGGGCGATGAGAACGCCCCAACGGCGTGCAGAGGATTCGCCGCCGACCTCCTCAAGGGCGAAGCCCAATACGTCCCGCAGGCAGGCAAGGAGGTACCGAAGGACGGCGGCGGAAAGGTCGTCTGGAAGGCCATAGTCTCCGACAGCGATACGGTCGACATAGCGAGCCTCATCGACTCCACCGACGACACCGTCATCTATGCCGCCTGCTGGGTGGAACTCGAAAAGGATACCGACGTGGAGATCCGCGTAGGCTCCGACGACGGCAACAAGATCTGGATCGACCACAAGCCGGTGGCCGTCGTCCACGAGCATCGCGCCATAAGCGCGGACCAGGACGTGCACAAGATGAAGCTCACCGCCGGGAAACATCTCCTGATGATCAAGGTGGACAATGACTGGGGCGGCTTCGCTTTCTGCGTCCGCATTGTGACGCCGGACGGCAAGAAGGCGCCCAACCTAAAGATCTGGAACTAACCCGGGCGTCTTGAACGCCGCGGGGGACGGCCGACCGCCCCCCGCGGCGATTCCATATCATCCATCGAAGCAAAACACCGGGCCCCCGCGCGCCCCCTTCAAAGCAACGTGGTCTGGAGACATTTGAGATGCGACTCCTCGCCCTCGGCCACCCGCCGGAAGAAGTCGCGCGACTCGCCGTCGGGGGCCCCATCGGCCAGGGCCCGGTAGAAGCGCGATGATTCCATCTCCAGGCACTCGGCGAAGTAAAGCGCGACGTCGCGGCTGAGGAATCCCTCGCCGAAAACGCGCCCGAAGGAAGGAAAGCGAAGCCTGATCAGGCGGGCCAGAAGCTCCTCGTCCAGACGCCACCCCGGCGGCGCGGGGACCTTCTCGCTGAATCGCCTGATGTCCGCGAGGTGACCTTCCTCCTCCGCGACGAGATCCCGGATAAGACCCAGCAGGGGCTTGTCGCTGGGATCCGACCGGCCGGCGATCTCACGGAAGCGCTCGACGCACGCCGCCTCGGCGCGCTCGCAGAGGGCCAGGCGCTCCTTGAGCGAGAGATCCCCCAGCGCTACCGGAGTATCCGGCCCTGAATGCGCCATGGCCTCCCTCCCCGCGACCGAGGGGACGTGCCCACTATCATTATAACACTGAATGATCCGCAGATATGAATTTGTCCCCGAGGCCTATCATGACGTAGGACCAGCAAGCGGCATGACAGGCCAATTCCAGATGGCTTTGTGTGCCGCTTGCACTTCACCCCGGTGTGATAAGATTATCCCTGAGTGAGGGGGCGCGCATCCGTTTCGACGGTCCCGTTTTTTCTCTTTCTTTCTCTTCTCCCGGTCCTCTATAGTTGGGTCTGGACGCCGCGGCCCCTCGGGCCCCTGGAGTCCCGCAGCCGAGAGGATCCCCCCTCTCCGAGTCTAGCGGGATAAGGAGAGAGGGACTCTTCTTTAAGAGGGAACGGGCCGGGGCGGCCGAGAACCCCGAAGATGACACGTGGCACATTGCTACCGATGTCGAGGATTTGCCCTCGGTGCTCGGCTGGCATGCCCAGAGATTCCACGCTTGCGTGCGCTCATGGATCAGCGCCGTGAAGGCGCCCCCTCGAGGAAGCAGCGATCTGCGAGAATCTACCTCACGTGCTCTCCGCTCAGGCCGACCACGGCGACGCGCCGCGATCTTCAACCGGTTTCCCGAGCAGTCTCACCAACGGGTCGCTCCGGCGGAGCGGCCTCGCCTAAGGATGAGGATTCCAGATGCTACCGCCCCCAGGGCGGCGAGCGCGGGTACCGCCCACAGGAACGACGCCGGCCGCGGCCGAACGGGCGCCGGCGCATGTCCGGCAGAATCGGAAAGACCGCCCCCCTGCGACCCCTCACCGGCGCCCCCTCCCCAGTCCGCGGAGAAGAGGAGATCCACGCCGGGATTCTGCAGCTTCACGCGGCAGGAACACGGACCGGCCAGGAAGGCGCAATACTCGGCGACGTTCTCGCCCGTTATCCCCGCCCCCACCAGCGCGTCCAGCTTCCGGCCGCGGCCGAAGACGGGTATGGCCATGGGGGCGCGGAGCGCCTCGAGTCCGCCCTCGCTCCTCAGAAGCATCAGGACCAACGCCTCCTCGACCGGATCCGCCCTCGAAACCCGAAGGATGGAAAACGCCAGGTGCACGGGCGGCGATGACGCACCCCAGGCCGGGACGGGAAGCACAAGCGTCCGCTCCATCCTGCGAAGACACGACTCAAGGACGCTGACGGCCGCCTCGTCCTCCCGGCGATCGCCGCTCTCCAGAAAGACCCATACCGCCGACTCGCCGGAGAGTATCCGCCGGGCGATCTCGCGGCGCGCCGGAGAATCCACCCACCGCTCGATCGCGAACCCCTCCAGCGGACCGCTCCAGACCTCGCCGCCCGCCCCCTCCGATGCCGGGTAACGCAGTACCGCCCACGGTGAGCGCCCATCCACCCGGGGCCCTGCCCCATCCGCCGCGGTCGCCCCGCGGATCCTGATGTTGGCCGAAGGCCCCACGCGCCGCCCGAGGGCATCGACGACACCGCCCCCGCCGACCCCGGGACCTCCAGGATCGTAAACCAGCAGTTCGTAATCTTCCGCTGGCCAGTGCTCCAAGGCGTAGCGAAAGACGGGCACGTCGCAGGCAGGGTCAATCGTCCCTGCCGCCACCAACGCGACCGCCACCAACCTCATCGCTCCCTCGAAGTGTTAACGTTAACGCGTCGCGATTTCGTTAACAGTTAGGGCCTGCGGCCGAGGCAGAGCACCTTGCCGTTCTGCGTGGAGACAAAGACGCGGTCCCAGGCCGCTGCCATCCCGTCCCACACGGGCGGCGCGCCCAGCAGCCTGTCCTGCTGGATTGCCTTGCCGTCGGCCGCGGAGAAGGTCCAAAGCTCGCCGCCGGCGCCGCCGGCCACAAGCACCGGGCCGGCAAGGACCAGTGCGTTCACCTTCCCGCAGCGGGCCGACCAGGCCGCGCCCCTGCTGCCACCTTTGGGTGCCGCGGCGGCGGCCGCCGGGGCCTTACCGCCCGCATCAAGCCTCCTGGCGGATATACCCTCCGCGCCCGCATACATCACCGAATCGTCGAACACCATCAGCGGCCTCCGGGCCCGCTCCCTGTTCTGGGGCTCGCCGTAGGACCAGAGCCCACGGGGGACCATGACACCCGACCGGCCTGCGCGATAGCAGTCGCTCTTGGGCGCCGGCGAGGGAGCCCCCGTCTTCGGATCGAACTTCCAGCGCGACATCGCCACGTGCGCACCGTCCTTCACCATCAGGTCGAACGGTTCGTAATCCTGGGCCTGGCGCCCGTACCACCGCGTGATGCCCATGTCCTCGACCTGCTGCACCCAACGGACGGATCCGCTGGAGGGGTCGAGGGCATACACGAAGATGCCGCCGTCGGCATGCGGATGGCGCCCCGCCGCCGCGAAGGCCATCCCCTGATCCACCAGCACGCTACCCGGCACCGGCCAGAGGGATTCAACCTGCCCGAAGGCCACGATACGGTCGTCCCTGGGGGCCGCGCGGAACCTCCACTCAAGCTGCCCCCTGGAAACGGAGATGGAGTAGATCCACCCAAGGGACGTCCCGAACAGGCAGTGGCCGTTGTACACCGTAGGCGGCGTGTCGATCCTGCCGTTGGCTGCGAATATCCAAGCAACCTGGCCGCTCTCCGCGTCCAGTCCCACGACGCGATGCTCATCCGGCAGGGCCACTATGACCAGTCCCGCGGCCGCCACGGGCGCGGTGACCGGCCCATCCGTCCGGGGATTCGACTTCCACTCCTCCGCCAGCGGCCCGGAAGGCCACTCGGCCACCTTCGTCTCCCAGAGCTTCTCCAGTTTCTCGGGGACCTTGCAGGCCGCCGCCCCGCTGCGCCAAGGATCGCGGCGGTAGGCGGGCCACTCACCCCCCTCCCTTCGGGCCGGCGTCATCAGGACCGACTTCGGCGACTTCGAAACGCCGGGCGCGCCCGACGTTATCGGCATCCCGAACCCCGCCCGTTCAAGCGCCCTGGCCTCGGGGATCACGTTGAAATGAAGGGCCTTGGAGCTGTACTTGGCCAGATCCATCGTCGCCGCGTCGGGGGCCGGCGCCAGCGCGTTGGTGCCCTTCAGCATCGGGAAGCATATGCAGTGGGATGGGAACGTGTAGAGCAGGCCATTGGCGGGATAGAACCCGAGCCCGCAAGCGCCTTTCTGTATGCGCGAGTAGTAACGCTGGCCGGTCTGGAGGTCCGTGAAGTCGAGCTCACCGTGGATGTAGTACCGTGAGGTCGCCGTCGGCGGGAAGCAATGTCCGCGACCGATGTTGTTGTGGCGCTTCACCTCCTTCCCCGTCTGGGGATCGAGACCGACCGCCCCGTTCTGGGTGCCCGCCCAGAAGAGCCCCGCCGCGTAATAGACCCGCGCCGTCTTCTTATGGGACATGCTGGGTATGTAAGGGTACTCCCACAGCTTCTTCCCGTCCCGGGCGGAGAACGCGTAGAGGCAGCAGCCCTTGCCGTCGTCGGCCAGGGTGCTCGACTCGAAGATCACCACACCCGCCTGGGCGCACGACCCCAGGTTCATGGTCGAGAAAGAGGGCGCCGCGACGCTCCAAGCCTTCTTGCCCGTGGCGGTTTCCAGACAGGTGATGGACCGTTCCTCGCCGCGCTTGGAGTTGCCCTCGAGGAAGAAGACGCGGCCTTCGGCGGCGGCGGGTTCCCGGGGGGAGCGCGCACCCGCCGACCACAACAGCCTCCCTTCGACCGCCTGAACCGCGTGCGCGCCCTTCTCGCCGAACACCAGGAGCGTGCCCTTCTCGTAGAGGACCTCGCCCGGCGGCTCGGGAAGCTCGTATTTCTTAACGACCTGGCCGGTGGCGGCGTCAAGCGCCACGAGCCTCTGGCCGGATATCGCGTAGAGCCGGTTACCGACGGCCGCCTTGGGACGCGCCGACTGCCTCCATAGTGGCAATCCGTTGAAGGCGTCCCTGGCGACGACATTGCCCGTCCCGTAGAAATTCCTCCCTCCCGAAGAGAGCAAGGCCCTGTTCCTCTCGCCGGACATCCACCTGATGCCCTGCGGCACCACCAGCGCCTCGTCCTTGGAGACGGGATTGCGGTCGGCGCCGCACCTTTCATGATTCCACTCGCCCAAACTTTGCGGCCGCGGCTTCCGCTTGACCTTGCCGTCGGCGTATACCGCCCCGCCGGGGGTCACTACACGCATGATCTCCTTGTCGGCGACGCCCAGAGGCTTGGTCACAACCACGAGGTTCACTATGTTGTCGACGTAGGGCAGGCGCCGCCCGGACCAGGGTTCCACGGTCACCTGGCCGTACAGCCCCATCGACAATATCTTCTTCCGCACCTGATCGAACGAAACGGCCGGGGCGTCCAGCCCCTGGACCAGGAGGTTACCGGCCCTTGCGAGCTCCGCGCTGAGCGATCCGTCGCCGCAGCCCAAGTGGATGCAGAGGCCGCCGTGGATCCCCGCGGCGGCAAGGATGTTCTGCGCCTGCGCCGCGACGGCGGCCGCGCCGGGCTCCGGCGGCACACCCCCGACAAGAGGGACAACCAGCAGCAGGGCGGCGATCCACGCCGCCCTCGACACCCCCCCACGGCCCGCCGACAGGCTCATTATGAAGGCCTCCGATACGCCGGACACATCCAGACAGACGGGAGACGGCATTTGTGACGGGGAATCTAGGACCGCGGGCATCCGCCCATTGATTCGCCGCGGCATGCGCCATAGGACGTCCCGATGACCACGACCGACTCCGCGGATCCCTTGTACCCGATCTGATGTGCGTGATCGGCTTCGACGGCCTCATGCGGCACGCCAACCCCGCCTGGGGCAGGAGGGCCGGGCCGGCGCGTTTCCGCCAGGTCGCGACGGGGGACGGGATATTCACGATGGCTTCCATCATCGACATCACCGGGCGGAAACGCGCGGAGGAAGAGCTCCGGCAGGAAACCATCCGCGACCCGCCGACGGGCCTCTTCAACAGGCGCTACCTGGAGGAAACCCTTGAACGCGAGCTAAGGCGCTGCGAGCGCCTGAGCACCCCCTTGAGCGTCATATTCCTCGACGTGGCCGCCCTCCCCGCACACGGTGCCGCCGCCGCGGCGCTCCTTAAGGCCGCCGACGAGGCGCTCTACCGGGCCAAGCGGGGGGGGACGGGACCGCGTGGAGACGGCCGGCGGAGTCTGATCCGTCTTCTTTTTTCCCCCGCGCGCGTGAAAATGTGTATAATATATGAGTTCGAGGAGGGAGGGGGCTGCCGTGGAGAACGATACCGCGGACATCCGGGCCTTCATACTCAGCCAGCGGACCGCCCTGATCAACCACCGTGAGTTCCTCAGGACCCGGTACGGGTGGTGCTGCTCGGACCAGCAGGCGGCGGCCGACTGGGCCCGACGCTACGCGGCCGACTACCGCGAGATCGGCAACAGGCTCCTGCGCCTGCTCGACACCCATCCGGAGCGGGCCCGGGCCTTCGTAGCCGCGATGTCGGAGATCGCCCGCCACAAGTACCTGCGCAGCGAGAGCCTCGGCCGGGACATCGGCCTCAGGGCGGCGGCGGAGGAGTGGATAAGGGATCACTTCCCGGCATGGCAGGCGGCCCTCGTCCGGTGATCCGCTGCTTTACCCACGCGTCCGAAAGAATATACTCTCGAGAAACGCCGTAGAAAGGAGACGAGGAGAGGCTTGGAAGCGGGCATGCCTTGGACGGCCTTCGGACTCACCCTCTTCGCCGGCCTCTCCACCGGCGTCGGCAGCGCCCTGGCCTTCTTCGCCCGCAGGACGCACGTGCGGTTCCTCTCGGCCTCGCTGGGGTTTTCCGCCGGCGTCATGGTTTACGTCTCCATGACGGAAATCCTTTCCAAGGCCCGGGGAGCGCTGGCCGAGGCCGTCGGGGCGAAGACCGGCTCATGGGCGGCCGCGGGCGCCTTCTTCGGCGGGATGCTCCTGATCGCCCTGATCGACAGGCTCGTGCCCTCCGGGCGGAACCCCCACGATGCGCGCCGCCTGGAGGAGATGGCCCCCGGCGCCCCGGAACCCCAAGCGCGGGAGCGGAAGCTCATGCGCATGGGGCTGCTGGCGGCGGCCGCCATCGCCATCCACAACTTCCCGGAGGGACTGGCCACCTTCACCGTGGCGCTCCGGGAAGGGTCGCTTGGCATACCCATAGCCTTCGCCGTCGCCATCCACAACATACCGGAGGGTATCTCCGTCTCGATCCCCATCTACTACGCCACGGGAAGCCGGGCGAAGGCCTTCTGGCTCTCGCTCCTGTCGGGGCTCTCGGAGCCGGCGGGCGCCCTGGCGGGATACCTCCTGCTGAGGCCCTTCTTCTCGGAGGTCCTCTTCGGGACACTCTTCGCCTCAGTGGCCGGCGTGATGGTCTTCATCTCGCTCGACGAGCTGCTGCCGGCGGCGCGGGAATACGGCGAGGCGCACGTGGCGGCCTACGGGCTCCTGGCCGGCATGATGGTCATGGCGGCCAGCCTCCTGCTTTTCATGTAGACGCGGCCCCCCCCGCCGGCGGCGGGACATACGCGCACCACGGATCCTCCTCAAGCCAATCGCCGGAGATCGCGTAGGCCCGCGACCTGGAACCGCCGCAGATGCGGCGGAACGGGCAGCGCCCGCAGCGGCCCTTGAGCCGGTCGGGATCCCGCAGCGCCCGGAAGAGCGGCGAATCGCGGTATACGTCGGCCGGCGCCTGTACGCGCGCGTTTCCGGCCGACAGAGGCAGGAAGCCGCTGGGATAGATCTCGCCCATGTGCGAGACGAAGAGGAACCCGTTGCCGGCGTTGACTCCCCGCGAGGGCATCCCGACCGGATGGCCCTCCCCGGGCGAGTGCCGGCTCCGCCCCAGTTCCCGCTCGCCGCGCTCCTCGAGGTACCGCCGGTAGTGCGGCGCCTCGGTCACCTTGAGGACGTATCGGCCCCTGGCCTGAGCGCGCCGGAGAGGCTCGAAGATCTCCTCGCAACGACCCGCCGTCAACCCCTTAAGCAGCGCGCCGCGCCCCACCGGCACGAGAAAGAAAACCTCCCAGAAGACCGCCCCCTGGTCCTCCACAAGCCTCGCCACGTCCTCGATGAAAGCCGCCGACTGGTCCCACACGCACGTGTTGATCTGAACGGGCAGGCCGGCCTCGCGGGCCCAGCCGAGCGCCGCCATCGTGCGCTCGAACGCCCCGGGGGATCCGCGGAAACCATCGTGAAGGTCGGCCCGGGGGAAATCCAGGCTGAATGCGATCTGGTCGAGGCCCGCGTCCCTCAACCGCAGGATGAGATCCCTCGACAGCCGCGGCGTGGCCGCGGGTATCGTGGCCATGCGAAGGCCGAGGCCCTTCCCGTGCCGGATCAGATCGGGCAGATCGGGCCGCGTGGACGGGTCGCCGCCGCTGAGGACCATCAGCGGCGCCCCCATCTCGGCCACCCGGTCGATCAGCCTCCGGCCCTCGTCGAACGACAGCTCCCCGGGAATCGGGCCTGGCACCGCCTCGGCGCGGCAGTGAAGGCACGTCAGCTCGCAGGCCTGGGTGGTCTCCCAGATCACCAGGAAGGGGGTCCTGTCGAAATCCACCTCCCAGCGCGGGGCCCCTCGCCCGCCGTCGTCTCCCATTCCCCGAAGTGTATTGCAGGCGGACCGCCGTGCCAAGGCCAATCCGACGGCCGGCGGTCGGGACGTGGAGCACCGCGCCCGCCCCGGTCGATCAAATGGACTCGGTGGCGATCCCCCACATCTGGCCGTAGGCCTGGAAGTCGCGCACGTGGTCCCCCGCGATGAAGAGCTGGTGGAAACCTTTCGTGTCGCGCGTGTCGGCGGGCGCCTCAAGGGCCAGCTCGACCGAGGTGCGGCACCCCCCGGCCGGGGGGGTATCCAGGTTCCGCAACACCTTCCCCCTGCCCAGGATCATCTTCCCGGGTCCAGTGAACTGCATCACCGTCACCGTCTCCCCCGGCGGCCACAGTATCTGGAGCGACACGCCGATGTTCGATTCCGAATGGCTCCTCAATACGAACGGGGCCGGCGGTTTGTCGAGCCCGAATATCCGCGTGGGGCACACGCAGTGGGCGCCGATGAAGGTGTTGTGGACGGTCTCCGGCACCGGATCCTGCGGAAATCCGGGCTTGTTGAGGAGCTTGATCGAGAGTATCTGGGACATCACCGCGTTCAGGTCGGCCTCGCAGACCCCCAGGAATCCCGCGTCAAGGAGCCTCGCCCACGCCATGCATGGGGGCGTGGGGATCTGCCGGGCGCTCACCAGCCCCAGGCAGTCCATGGATATCCCGTCGCACCCCTCCTCCTTCATGATCTTCTGCGCCGCGAAGTAGCACTTGGCTGCGTTGAGGAGATCCTCCCGGGTCGGTTCCACGCACCGGACCGCGTTGCGGAAATACTCGTCGGCCATCGCCGTCACCTCGGCGTCCGTCTCCACCGCCTTGAAGGCCTCGGGAAACCGGTCGCGGGGGACGAACTTCAGCTTGAGGCCGAGGGGCTCCATGACCCGCTCCCTGGACTCCTTTCCGCGGACCACGACGATCGTGGTGCGGCGCACCTCGTGGCGCGCCTTGATGAGCCTCATCCCGAACCTGGCCGCGCTGAGGTCGTAGTCGGCCGTGGAAGCCAGATAGACGCCCGGCTGACGGGAAATCTTCGCTATGTGCCCGGTGAAGCACATGCCCAGGCCGGCGAAGATCACCGTCGGCACCCCGGCCGCCGCGATCTTGCCCACGCCGGGCCACTGGTTCATGTGGAGCGGGAAGACCAGTATCCCCTGGGGCTTCTCATCGGCTACCTTCTTGAGGAAGGCCTCCAAGTCCGATGCCGAGTAGAGCGGCTCGGGCTCGAACTCGGCCTTTATCCGGAGTTCCCGGGCTAACTGCTCCACGAGGCCGCGGCTGCGTGCCACGAAGCCCTCGGGATCCCACGCGGTGCCTGGCCAGCCGAGCCAGTATTTCTCCTTGGGGCGCAGGTAGACGACCTTGACGACCGGGACCTCCACCGCCGGGGGCGGGACCTCCTTCTCCTGGGGGGCCTCAAGTGCGGACCACGCCAGCGGCGCGGCCGTCATGCCGCCCAGCAGTCCCCTGCGCGTGAACGCGTGAGTCCCCTCCGTGAACCCGCAGTGAATGCACATGGCATCCTCCCGTCATTGGCCCCCGGTCGGGGCCTTCGCTATACGGAACTCGTTGAAACGTCCCCAGCGCTCCACGCCGGCCGGTCCCTGGTAGACCTGAAGGCTGACCTTCGGTTCGCCGTTGACCGGCAGGGTGCATTCCCCGGCGTCCCGCCACGCCGCTTCCCCCGCGGGACGGAACTGCCCGCGGATCTTGTCTCCCGAGACGATGAACCTGACATGTACCGACTGGGCCTGCATAGGGATGACGGCAATGGTGCGGGTCCTGTCCTTCTCCTCCCTGCCCATGACCAGGCTGAGTTTCTTGTCCACCAGCTCCTGGCCTATCTTCACTTGGTGGCCGTCGTCGTAGTACCACACGAGATCCACCTGCTCGTACTGCTCGGTGGGCTGGTTGGTAACGATCACCGACACCTCCAGCGGCTGCTTGGCCGGATCCGGCACCGGCCGCACGAGCACGTTCTTGGCGTTGTTCGACGGCCCCCACATGTTGCCAGGCCGGATGCGGATCTCCAGTCCTCTCTCGGTCACCCGCCACCCCGACGGATCTTCCCTCACCCAGGTCCACCCCTCGGCGAGCTTGCCCTTGAAGTCATCTTTGAATATCACCTCTTCCCGCGCCGCGGCAGCCCACAGCGCCGCCGCCCAAAACACCGCCGCCGACCACTTCATACGGCCCTCCCTTCGTTGATCCTACGGCGAGGTATCCTTCCCGACACCGGTCTCCGCCAGTGGCAGCGTGAAGTGGACCGCCGTCCCCTGGTTTTCGGCGGATACTATCCGGATGGTCGAGCCGTGCGCGTCGAGAATCCCCTTGACGATGGCCAGCCCCAGCCCCGTCCCGCCCTGCCCGCGGCGCGAGGCGCCCTCGGCCCGCCAGAACCTGGTGAAGAGGTATTTCTGCGCCGCCGTGTGTATGCCGGGCCCGCGGTCCCACACGATGATGAGCACCTGCCCGTCCTCCTCCCCCACGCTCGCACCTATCCCGACGGGAGCGCCCACCGGCGAGAACTTGATCGCGTTCGAGAACAGGTTCATGAGGACCCGGCCGATCCCGTCGCGGTCGCCGAGCACCGCGAGCCTCTTGGGAAGCTGCGAGTGGAACGTCAATCTCTTCGCCTCCATCTGCGGCTTGAAACCCTCCATCACCTCCCGGGCCAGCGCCGCCAGGTCGAACTCCGCCGCCACCGGCTTGTACCCGCCCGAATCGATCCGCTCGAACTCCAGCAGCTCATCCACCATTTTCTGGAGGCGCTCGACGTTGCGCGCCGCCGCCTCCAGATCCCCGCGCTGCCCTTCCGCCACGGGGCCGCGCCGCCCGTCGAGGACCGCCTCGATGAAGCCCCTGACGGCCAAAAGCGGGGTCTTCAGATCGTGCACCACGTCGGCCAGGAAACGAACCTTGTTATGGCCCCTCTCCACCGCCACCTTGCCGGCATCCATGGACCAGTTCCTCTGGCGCTCGAGCTCCGCAAGCAGATCGGCCAGCCGGCGCTCCGCCCGGGCCATGCCGGCGCCGAACCACCCGAAGACCGCCGCCGACAGCGCCGGGTAAAGGAGAAAAACGAGATGGATCGGCCGGTCCCAGTAGAGGGACGGCGCGAATTGACGGCCCGAAACCGCCGTCTCCGCGATGATCGAGAAAACGGGCACGGGCAGGCCCAGGAGGAAGCCGTAAAGGGCGCACGCGTTAAGCAACGAACGCAAGGGCGCTCCTCCCTTATGAATTATAGGGGGGGAAGCCGCCGGGCGTTCCATTTATCGTATTATTCCCGCCGCCCCGCCGCGCGGCTCCTCCGCGACGTGCGACCGCGCGGGGGCCTCGAGTGTATCGTAGTTGAGGGGGATACTTGGAAACGGAGGAACGCTTCATGTCGGAACGATTCACGCGCCGCGCCCTCCTGAAGAGAGGCGCCGCCCTCGCCGCCGCCGGCCCATTCGCCCGCGGCCCACTCATCCTCACCAACGGATGGCCCTCGGAGAAACTGGGCGTGGCCGTCATCGGCTCCCAGAACATGGGGGGCTACAGCCTGGACTGCTCCCTGCGCGAGCGGTGCGTCGCCATAGTGGACGTCGACGACAAGCTCATGGGAAAGGCGATGAAGATCGCCACCGACCGCGCCAAGGGCGCGCGCCCGCCGAAGTCGTACTACGACTACCGGAAGATGCTCGACGAGTGCGCCAAGGACATCGACGTGGTCCTCGTGGCCACGCCGGATCACAACCACGCGCCGGCGGCCATACGCGCCATCAAGATGGGGAAGCACGCTTTCTGCCAGAAGCCCCTGGCCCACAACCTCTACGAGTGCTACGCGCTGGCCAAGGCCGCGCGGGAGAAGAAGGTCCTCACCCAGATGGGCAACCAGGGCTACTGCGGCGAGGAGATCCGCCGCGTGGCGGAGTACATACAGTCCGGAATCATCGGCGACGTCACGGAGTCGCACACCATCCTGGGCCGCAACTTCGGCGGAAGCGGCGGGCGGCCCCCGTCGAAGCCCGCGCCGGCCCACCTCCACTGGGACGAGTGGATCGGCCCGGCGCCCTACCGCGACTACCACGACGGACTTCACCCCTTCTCGTGGCGCGACTGGCGGGACTTCGGGACCGGGACGATAGGCGACATGGCCTGCCACCACGTGGCGTACCCGTTCATGGCCCTGAAGCTCGCCGAGGTCAAGAAATTCACCGTCGAGTGCATCAACACCAGGGGCGGCAGCCAGGAGAAGTACCCCCAGGACAACGTCGTGTGCTACCACGTCCCCGCCCGCACCGGCCAGCCTCCCTGCAAGGTCTTCGTCTACGATCACCACGGCCTGATGCCCGAGATCATGAAGGAAACCGGCCAGAAATACGGCATCAAGTGGGGCGAGGACACCCTCTTCGTCGGCACCAAGGGCATGATCACCAACAAGGGGAAGCTCCTGCCGCCGGAGCAGTTCGAGAAGGCCCCGCAGCCCCCCAGGATCTTCCCGCGCGCCCACGGCGGGCCGATAGAGGATCTCTTCTGGTGCATCAAGAACAACGGCACGCCCCCGTCCAACTTCCCCGACGCCGCGGGTCCCTTGACGTCGATCGCCCTCACCGGCCACCTCGCACAGTTCGCCGGCAAGGGCAGCAGGATCGAGTGGGACGTCGAGAAGATGAGATGCACCAACAACGCGGAGGCCAACCGCTACGTGAAGAGGGATTACCGGAAGGGCTGGGAGGTATAGCCGGGAGGAGGCCGTCATGGCGATCAGGACCTGCATCCTGGCGGCGCTCTGCCTGGCGGCGGCGGCCCGCCGCCAGGAGACCATGAGCGCCGCCGAGGCGATCCGCCAGCGCAAGGCCAGGATCAACGAACTGCGCAAGGATCTTTCTTCCCCACGGGAGGAAACCCGCCTGAGCGCCATACGCCAGCTGGGAGAGATACACGACAGCGACGCCCGGTCCCTCCTGATCGAGAAGATGACCACCGACACGGAGGAGGTCCGGCAAGCCGCCGCCAAGGCGATCATACTCCATCGCAAACCCATCTGCGCGCAGGCGCTGGGCAACGCCATCCAGGCGAACATCGGCAACGAGAAGCTCGTGAAGTTCTTCATAACGATGCTGGCCGAGCTGGACATGTGCGCCTCGATACCCATACTGGTGGCGACCCTCCAGACGAAGGCGTCGCTGGGCGGCGACGTGCTCAAGGCGATCGTCGCCATAGGCTGTCCGGAGGCGGCCGGGCCGCTGGTGAACCTCCTCAAGAAGGCGGAGACGGAGGAGAGGAAACCCGATTTCTTCGACGACGGCGGCCTGGGAGGATTCTCAATGAGGGGAGGCAGGGCGGGAGGCGCAGGCGGAGGGCAGGTCGAAAACAAGACCAAGGACAAGGCATGGGCGGCCCTGGCGCCGAAGATCCGCAAGACCCTCGCCACGCTGACCGGGCTGGAGTTCGACAATCACCGCGACTGGTCGGCGGCGGTCTCCTCCGGCGCGGCGGCGGCCAAGGTCGTCTCGGTCTACCTCTGCGAGGAATCGGGCAAGACGTACGAGATACAGCCCGGCAAGTCCAACAAGTGCCCCTACAGCACCAAATCGGGCCATGATGACACATTCCTCAAGCACCACAAGTAGCCGCGCCGGCCGGCCGCGGAACCCCAGGCCACGGGAGGGACGGACATGAACCGGAGGCTGACGGCCGCGCTGGTCGCGGCATGGGCCGCACTGGCGGCCCCCGGCGCCGCGCGGGCCCAGACCGCCGAGTCGCTCCCGCGCTGGCGCGGATTCAACCTGCTGGAGAAGTTCATGGTCCACTCCAACAGGCCGTTCGTGGAGGAGGACTTCCGCTGGATCTCGGAGCTGGGCTTCGACTTCGTCCGGCTGCCCATGGACTACCGCATATGGATCCGCGACGGCGACTGGAGGAAGATCAACGAGGATGCGCTCAAGGAGATCGACCAAGCGGTGGAATACGGGAAGAAATACGACATACACGTCTCCATCAATTTCCACCGCGGCCCGGGTTATACCGTCGCCAGCCCCAGGGAGCCGCGCGACCTGTGGACGGATCCGGAGGCCCAGGAGGTCTTCGCCCAGCACTGGGCGGCCTTCGCCCGCCGCTACAAGGGCATACCCAACAATCGCCTGAGCTTCGACCTCATAAACGAACCGGGACAGATAGACGGCCCCACGTACTTCAAGGCCGTAAAGCCTGCCGTCGAGGCGATCCGGAAAGAAGATCCGCAGCGGCTGATCATAGCCGACGGCGCCTACTGGGGCAAACGGCCGGTCCCGGAACTCATACCGCTCAAGGTCGCCCAGAGCACCCGCGGATACCAGCCGATGGGGATCAGCCACTACAGGGCGAGCTGGATCCGCGGCTCTGACACCTGGCCGACGCCCACCTGGCCCCTGCTGAAGGGAATAAACCCTTAAGGGCTATTTACTTTAGTGCAGTAACCCCTACCCATGGTGGTTGCCTTGTATAGTCAGCTTGGAAAACGGCGTTGGCGGGAC
>FWPU01007073.1_pt1 | contig 16173 bp, 12 predicted proteins | sample 2228361 | NCBI WGS metagenome assembly FWPU01 (sample SAMEA103939777, study PRJEB20133) | metagenome
AAATTAAGGGAGGTGGGTATAACCTCGGTAAGTTTATAATCGGGATGAAAAGCGCTAATATGCCAGGGGATATTTTTATCTACCGAAACTAAAAATTGACAGAGCCGCTGAAGCTCTTTCGGGTCATCGTTATAACCAGGAATAATTAAAGTAGTTATCTCTACCCAGATACTTAACTGCCGAAAAAAAACGATATTTTCTAAAACAGGTTTTAAACTAGCCTTGCAGAGGTTGCGGTAAAAATCCTCACTAAAGGCTTTCAGGTCTATATTGACGGCGTCTAAATATGGCGCGATGGTCTTGATAGCCTCTTTAGTCATAAAGCCATTGCTCACGAAGTTATTGTAAAGACCCTTAGTTTTAGCTAACATGGCACATTCTAAAGCAAACTCAAAGTAAACCGTAGGTTCGCTGTAGGTATAAGAGATACTTAAGCACTCGTTTTTTAAAGCCTCCTCTACAATCTTTTGTGCACTTAATTGCTCTGGCTCTAACCCCAAGGCCTTGGCTTCTTCTACCTGAGAGATCTGCCAGTTCTGACAGAAAGGACATTCAAAATTACAACCTATACAGGCAAAGGAATAGGAAAAAGAGCCAGGCAAAAAATGAAAAAAGGGTTTTTTTTCAATAGGGTCAACGGCGGAAGAGATTACCTTACCATAATTTAAGGAATAAAGCGTACCTTCTATATTCTTGCGTGCCCCGCATCTACCCAAACCATCTTTAGATATGTGGCAGTGATGATTGCAGAGAAAACAATGCACCCTTTTTCCTTCTAGGCGTTCATAAAAAAGCGCCTCTCTCATCGACTTTTTATTATATAGTTGATTTTTATAAATTCAATGCTAATATAAATAATTGTGCAGAAGAGGATTAACCCGATCATCGCCTACAATTTAGATAGCGAACGCTTAAAAGAGACCTTTTTTAGCCCCCTTAAGAAAAAGGGTAGCCGCAAGAAAAAAAATACCTTCAAAAGAAAAATTCTTTTTTTTATTCCCCTGATCATTGGTGTTATCGTTTTACTTTTCCTTTTTCTTCTAAAATACGAACTTTTAATTCTTCCCCGTCCCTCCCGGGATAGTAAGGGGGATTCCCTCTTTAAAAGAGGTCTGGTTAATCTCAGTATCAGTAAAGATGGGTTTATTCAAAAAATAAGAGCCCCTCTCTATTTTTCTATTTCTGGTGAAAATAAAACCACCCTTATCTTTGACTTCCACCAACCTCTGAATCTGAATAAAGAAAGGCTTATCCTTTTTCTAAAAAGCTATTTAGTCCCCTTAAGGATAGAGGCGGTGGCCAGGGATATAAATTATTTTTCAAATTCCCTTGCTCCGCTGGTTTTTAAATTAAGCCTGCCGGACTCTGAGGCGGAGCTCTTCTTTGATTTTAAAAAGGTAAATGCCCAAAATATTAACCTTTCTCAGATTAAACAGCTACGTCTTTATTTTTCTTATGGAAAGGAATTGGTAGAAAAACAAAAAAATAAAAACTGGGTCTTAATTAAAGACCTGGTTCTTTTATATTGAGCCTTTAAATTTTGGAAAAAATTTTTATAATTATTTAAAAAGAGTAAAGTAAGGGGAGGAGAAAATGAAAACCGTAACGCTGATAAATCAAAAAGGTGGTTGTGGTAAAACCGTAATAGCCTTAAATCTATCCTCTGCCTTAAACAAAAAGGGTTACCGCATCTTACTTTTGGATCTAGACCCCCAGGCACACGCCAGCTTCACCTTAAGCAAAAATTATGAACCTTCCACAATAGAGTTATTAGAAGGGGTGGCGGAAAAAAGACAACTTAACTGGCAGGACTTTTGCAGAGAGATAGAGAATAAATTTTTTCTTATTCCTGCCCGGATTGGCCTGGCAACCCTAGAGCAAAAGCTTTCTTCACATCCAGATAAGTTAGAGCTGGTTTTAAATTTCTTAAAAGGGGTCTCCAATTGTTTTGACTACTGCCTTATCGATTGCCCACCCAATTTAGGACTTTTAACCCTCAATGGCTTAATGGCTTGCGATTATGCAATCATTCCTTTAAATGTGTGTAATTTTTCCTTACACGGCTTGGAGCTACTCAAAGAGATTATGCTTATGTTAAGAGAATTTAAAGGAAAAAGTCCTGCTCCTTTCTATCTTTTAAATATGGTGGATAGGCGCTCTAACTTCTCTAAGGATTTTATGGCCTGCTTAAAGATAAGGTTAGGTAGCCTTTTGCTGCAGACGCATATCCGCAACAATGTATACTTGCGCGAAGCCATCTCTTTGGGAAAAACCATTTTTAACTACAAAATAAAATCCCGCGGGGCAGAAGACTTCACTAACTTAGCCAATGAAATAGAAGGGATTAGCTCAAAAGGAAACTGGACCTCTTTATTTTTAAAAACAAAAGGCCTCTCTGAGGTTTATGTAGTGGGCGATTTTAATAACTGGCAGAAGCAAGAAAAATATAAATTAGCCAGGGTGGGGGACGACCTCTGGGTGATTAATCTCCCTTTAGAAAAGGGAAAGTACCGGTATAAATTTGTAGAAAAGGATAGTTGGTTTAATGACCCCCATAATAAGCTTACCGAAAACGACCCCTTTGGAGGAAAAAATTCTTTGCTCTTTGTAGAATAGTTAAATCCTATCTACGAATTACCAATCGGCACAAATATACGAATAAAAAGATGCAGAGATGAAAATCGGATTTTAAATTTATATCTTTAAGTTTTAAATTGTTTTACTCTGAGCTACAGACTAAATTATGGTAAAAGCAAATTTTTTAATTCCTCTAACTTTTCCTCAACCGCCTCTCTTCCTCTTAAAACAAACTCCTCTATTTTAGAAAACTCTGTCCAACCCAAATTCTCAAAATCAGGATGGATAACTACATCGGCTAAACCTAAAGACTGTTGGATAAACTCCTGCTGCATTCTTTCTACGCTTCCAAAGATAAAATCAAATATGTGCCATCTCTTCTTCTGTCTGTAGCTACGTAAGATCTCCTCTCTGGTGGGGGTAATATTTACCGCAATAATTTTATTTGCGCCGGCGTTTAAAAGTACACGTATGGGCAAGGGGTTTAAGATCCCGCCATCTAAAAGAAGTTCCTCTTTAAAACGCACCGGCTCAAAAATCCCTGGAATAGCACAGCTTGCGGCTACCGCCTTATAGAGAAAACCTTTATCCAGAACCACCACCTCTTTTTTAGTAAAATCAAAAGCTACAATCTTAAGGTTGCGCTTTACATCATAGAAGGTCTTTTCTCCAAATATCCTTTTGGATATATGTTCTAAGTGTTTCGCCTTGATTAGGCCTTGCCAGGGAAAAGAAAAACCACCCAAACTAATTCTACCTATCCTCTGAGCAAATTCCCTTGCTAAGCAGAGTATCTTTTCTGAAGAATACCCCAAAGCCCAAAGAGCCGCCACCAAAGCACCCATACTTGAACCACAAATAATATCTACAGAAATATCTTCTCTCTCCAGTACCTCCAAAACCCCGATATGGCTGAACCCATAAGCCGCCCCACTGCCTAAGGCCAATCCTACAACCATCTCTCCTAACTGTCGACTAATCCGCACTAAAGTTTTTTGATAAGCCTCCTCTTTATAAGAAACTAAAGTCGCATAAATAGGGTAATTAAGCAGATTGGTTTTATCCAGATGCGAGAGCTTGTCTTGACTGCCAAATTCATTTAAGATTACTCTTACCTTTTCAGGATAAAGTAAATTTTTGTTTTTTAATTCCTCAAGGAGAATACCCATCTTTTTTAACTCCTCTATCTGAGAAAAAACTAAAATATGTAGATAATCCGCACAAAAGATAAGCTCATTTAGTCCTTTCTCTATCCCCCAGGGAATCTCATAAAGGATAAAATGGTAACTTTCGCTTAAGGCGTTTAACAGGCTGGAAAAAGAGGTAAGTTTATCTAATTCTACCAGAAGATAATCACACTCACCCTTGAGGATAAAAGAGGCTAGATTCTCTTCGCTAAAATCCCTTAGGCTATATACATCCTTTTTTTGTTCTCCTAAATAGGGTAGACTAAAATTATCCGTTAAAGAAAGTTCAATACAGATCACCTTCTTTTGCGTTAACTCTTTTAAAATCCTCCCCAAATGATAAAGGTAAGTAGTTTTACCTACGGAAGGAAACCCTAAAATGCCAACCCTTTTAAATTGGAAGATGCGCTTCGGATAAAGTTTAGCCCTTACCCTCTGCGAAAGCATGCGGGAAAAATCCAAAGAGATGAGAGGATGCTTATCTAAAAAACTTTTAAATTTATCCTTGGGGATTTTTAAAACATAAGAAGTCTCCATGGCTTTTGTACTTACCGAATGGGGTTCCTCAGTAAAAAGGGAGATAATCCCAAAGCAGGTGCCCCGTTTAAGGAGGTCTATTTCGATTTCTCTTTCTCCATCAGAGGTTAAAACCACTACCCGCCCCTTGGCTAAAAAATAGAAATAATCTGCAGGGTCATTTTGATGATAGATAGTTTCGCCAGTTTCATATTTTTTTACCTCTGCCAGAGCTAAAAACTCAGCCAGCTCCTCTTCTTTTAGTTTCGCAAAGGCAGGGCTATTCGCCAGGATAAATCTAAGTTCCTTGATTTCCATCTTCAATCTCTATCGTTGCCTCTTTACATATTTTAGCATAAGTTAAAGAAAATGGCCTGACCCTTCTCTGAAAAGTCCTATAATTAACCTCCAAAAGCCCGAAGCGTGGAACAAAACCTCGCTCCCATTCAAAGTTATCTAAAAGTGACCACCAGAAATAACCCCTTACGTCCATGCCTTCCTTTAAGCTCAACGCCACCATCTTTAGGTGTGCAAGTAGATAATCCAGATAGAGCTGATCAGTTTCTTCAGCGCTTCCGTTCTCAGCAATGATAATACCCAACCTAAACCTTTTTAGCTCCCTTAAAAGCTTATATAAAGAATACGGCTCCACATACCAACCCAGGGCATTTTTTCTTTTAAAAAGAGAAGGGGAACAATCCCGGCCGTATAAGCCCTTAAAATGCACATAATCAGTGGCGTAGTAATTAAGGGCAATAAAATCTAAAGCGCGTCCTTCTGCAGCATCCTCAAGAAAGGAAAGATTAAACTGCTTCTTACGCCAAAACGCATTAAAGCTATTTAAACCAAATTGAAAATGCGCACACCTTTTAAAACCGCGCATATGCTTTGCAAAAGAAACATCAACCCGCAAACCTCTTCCATAAATCCTTTTTATCTCTTGATAGCTTAATAAATACGCCTTTAACATATTCTTTAAAACCCTTCTGGCTTTAGAGAAGGAACGTTCACCCGGTGGCCATATCCCTCTTATAAAACCATTATAGGCATAAACCAGAGGTTCATTCAAAACTAACCAGTACCCCACCTCCTCCTTAAAAGTACTTACTACCTTTAGAACGTATCTGATAAAAAAATCAATATTTTTGGGATTAAGCCAACCACCTTTTTCTATAAACCAAATAGGATTAGTAAAGTGGTGAAGGCTAATAAATGGCTTTAGGTTTAGGCTTTTAAGCGTAGCAAGGACTTCTCTATAATGTAAAAAGGCCTCCTCGCTAAAAGAGGAAGCCTCGGGGTTGATGCGTGCCCATTCTAAAGAGGTCCTTATGGCGTTTAAACCTAAACCTCTGGCTAACTGAAAATCTTGCTTAAAAAAAGAATAGTGGTTGGCTGCCTCTTTACAGGGAGTAAGATTTTTTTCTCTCTCCCATAAAGCCCAGTCCGTTCTAAAATTTCCTCCCTCCGTCTGGTAGCTAGAGAGACTAGCACCCCAGAAAAAAGAGGGAGGAAATTGTATCTGCATCAGGCGCCTAATACCTTTAAGGCTTTCTCGTTATCGTTACAGGAAAAAACAATGATTGCCGAACCCTTTGGTTGAGAGGTGGTCCCGTAGATATGCGTTAAGTCTATATTTGCGTTTTTTAAAAGTAAAGCCAGGTTATGCAGCTGACCCACCTCATCAGGCATCTCCACAATCACCACCTCTTTAGATTCTACCTTCCCTATACCCCTTAAAACCTCTTTGGTTTTGGTATTATCCGAGGTAAGCAAACGCAAACACGCCTGATTGCCTAAAGCGTAAGCGTTGATTGCTCTAATGTTTATAGCCTTTTCCTTGATGACCCTAGTTACCTCTTCTAACTTTCCTACCTTGTTTTCGGTAGTAAGAAAAACCTCTTCTCCTTTTACCGCCTTCATCGTTACCTCCTTTTTACTAAAACCCCCATCTATATAAAACCCCTTTTAAAGTGGCTGTATCTTTAAGGAAAGACAAAAATCTTCCCCTTCCCTCTCGAGAATAAATACCATCGCCAGTCCCTGATAAACCCGCTCAAAACCCTCCTCTGAAGAAGAAACCGAATAAAGCGGATAGATAAATACCCGCACCTCCTGGCTTTTAAACCTTAAAATTATCTTCTTAAAGTTATCTCTTACAGAAAGGCTACGGGTTAAAAAATCTTGCGGTTCCTTAAGGTTGGTTTTAGTTTCTTCTAAAAAAATATGCTCTAAAGAAGGGAAGAAAAGATTAAATTCTATTCCTAAATTATGTTTTTTAAAAAACCCTTTTGGCTTAAACTTATAAACTACCTTTATCCCCGCCTCTTGCACCTCAATATCCTTAGTAAAATCTAAGGGCTTATGCAAATAGTGATAATGTAAATTTATCGTTTCCCCCTTGGTGATATTGCAGCTATAATTATCAGCTAAAGCAGAAACCCCCTTTTGTCTAAGAAAATCCTGAAGGGTTAAGTTCTTCTCCAAAACTAAATCTACAAGGCTGTGACGTTCATAGGTATCATAGATAAGATAATTTTGTAAACCCGCTTCTTTTTGCTTTACTATCTGGTGAATAGTGGTCACCCCTTCTGAAGAGTTATGCACACCTAACCTTTGATGATAGGACTCCTCTCGGCGAGTAATGGTATTTAAAAGATTCAAGGCGGGGTTTTTTAAGCTCCATTCCAGAATCTGGGCATTTTTTTTAGAAAAACAAAGCTTAAAGTTTTTATTACGGATAAAAATCTCTTCTCTTCCGCAAAGATCAATATCCTCTTCTTCAATAAGCCAGTCTTTTTTAAAATACCGCTCTTCTAAAAGAGCCTCTGCCTGAATAAGATGCTCATAAACAGTGGCCCTTAAATGTCCTAAATAAAAACCCCCAAAGATACCGTGCCAATAACTGCAGTTAGTCTGCGCCTTCCAGAGATGAATAAAAATAGCCCTATCCCTTTCTGGGTCTGCTAAGCGGTTGATCTTTTTACTTAAAGAAAACATCCGCTTATGCATATAATTGAGCCGGGGATACTTATGAAAGAAGTTGCGAAAGTATCCTCCCCGGATAAAGTCTTTAAAATCATGCAGCCGGCCATTATCTTTTAGAAAATTCTTTAAACGTTCATAGGTAGAAAAAGCCTCTGGCTCAAGCACCCATTCTCCCATCTCCTCATAGGCACAGCTAGGCAAATAAATTATTCCCTGACTGGAAAACTTCTTTATCGCCTCAGAGGGGGTAATTGTTTCTATTAATGAAGAGGCGCTCAATAAAGAAAAAAACTGCTCCAACCACTTCCTCTCATAAACCCATTCAAAGGTATTCGGCCAGAGCCCGAACTTTTCTCCATCATCAAAAAGGGTAATTAACACATCCTCGTCCTGAGCAAAACTGGCTAAAAACTTAACCGCCTCATGGGCGTCAGAAAAAGGAATTCTATAACGCAGGCTTTTACTAATTGGAAAAACAAAGATCGCCTTTTGCTCATCCTCGGTAGTATAGTAACCTAAAAATTCTTCTCTGCTTAGACCTGCATAACGAAAATGGGTATCGTCCAAAAAGGTGTACTTTAAATCACTTAGGGCAATCACCCGCGCTAAATACTGCTCCCAGATACGCTCGGCCACCCAAAGGCCTTGCGGTTTTTGCCCAAACTCTTCTTCAAGGAAGGTATTTAAAAGTTTTATCTGGTTATATTTATCTTCTTCGGGGACAATCGGCAATATCGGTTCATAATAACCACCGCTGATTATCTCTACCTGCTTTCTCTTAACCAAACGCTTAAGGATAGTTAAGTATTCCTTTCCATTTCTTAAAAGCCAATCGTAGAGGCATCCAGAATTATGAATACTGCATTTTATGCGTGTAAATTTATCCAGGAGCTGAAGAAAAGGCAAGTAACTATTCTGGTAAGCCAGTTTAAAGATATGCTCAAAGTTCCCTACAGGTTGATGGTTATGCACCCCAAATAAAAAATATACCTTACCCATACTAATTGAACCTCGGAGGCTTCTTGCCTAAAAGCTTAAAGACTGCCTGCAGATAACTAAAGAATATCCTCTTAAATTCTCCACTGAGGTCCTCAAAGGTATTCCACCAAAACCAATCGCTCCCCTCTAAAACATAAAGATAATCCTGAATCTTTTTGCGTAAACCTTGGCTTTTGACCTTCTTTAAAGCATCTTTTATCCGCCGCAGGATATGCCAGTATTGATTATTTTTTTTATTGCCCACCCACACCCCAAAATCATTATTTATCCAGGAACCAGGTGCTAAGCGTTCCAATTTTTTAGCCGGAGAGCACCTTAAAAATTCACCAGGCGTGGTGCAACCTAAAAAATTGCTTTTAGCCAGATGCGTATACACCGTCTCCAAAAAGTCTACCCCATTATTTTTATAATACTCCCAAGCATTTTCTCCATCCATAATAATAGTGATTGCCCTTTCTTTAAAAATATCTTTTACGTAAAGATGGGTACGTCTAAAATGCTCCAGAAGATCAAGGGCAGCAAACCTCTGGTCCTCCCAACCCTGGTAAACAAAACTAATTATATCCGAGAGGTTGCGGTCTCTAAAAAAGATATTGAGGTTATGAAACTGATAAGGCCGATGTAAAATATGGCGCTGATTTTTAATCATCTCGTAGCTGAGGTATTCGCTGGTAAGGCTCTTAAAAAGGATACCCTCGTCAGTAGCTACCCATCTAAATCCCTCTTTCCGGTAAAGATAAAGCACCTCCTCCGAAAGCGCCCCTTCTGAAGGCCAGCTCCCCTCAGGGGTATAATTAAATATCTTTTTAAATATCTCCTTTGCCCTCCTTAAATGCCAGAGACAATCTTGGGGCGCAGAGAAACGTAGAATTGGTTTTTTTATATGGGGCAATTCCCTTAAAACGTCGGTATCATAAACCAGGGGTAAAATGGGGTGATAATACGGGCTTAAAGAAAGCTCAATCCTCTTCTCTTTTAAAAGACGTTGATAGAGAGGGAAGATCTCTTCTAAAATTTTCTGTTGTTTATTAAGAAGATATTCTATATCCTGGCGGCTATAGTCTCTTCCCTTCTGGAGAATCTGAACCAAATTTTTATCCTCTTTAAAACTATAAGGATGAAACCAGGCTAAATTAAAAAGGGCTACTAAATCCTGAATGTCCTGAGCGCTGAAGCGCTTCTTAAAAGAGAGCCGTTTGTTATAAAGCTGTAAAAAACGCTTATTTGGTCTTACAAATCTTTCAAGGTTTACTGAAAAGAAACGTTCAATAATAAATTTCTTCTCTTCCTGGCTGAGATACTGCGGTTCTTTTAAACTGAGATAGGCGTAGTAATCAGTGGCTTTATTCTCTACATAATCTAATAGTGCCTCTAAAAGCACGCCACTGAAATTAAAGGTTACCTTTACCCTCTCAAACCTTTCCACCACCTTAGCCATTCCATAGTAGTCTTTTATTCCATGCAGTCTTACCCAGGGAAGAAGATAGTATTCCGAGGAGGGCACCTTATAATAGGGTTGGTGCATATGCCAGATAAAGATTACTTTGGTAAAGGAAAACATCTTTAGATTGCTTTTATTCCTAAAGCCTCAAAGCCTCGGCGAGATATCTGCTGAGCATAATCGGTCCAGAGACCTGTTCCCCAGTAGCGGAAATCACTGCTCTGGGAAAGTAAAAGATAAAGTAGAGCCTGATGATAAGTTTTATCCTTTTTGCTTACCTTTTTCCTATCAAATTTTTTATGGAAGGCTGCGCTTAATTTATTAATGGGGTTTAGGACGTGTTCATAACCTTTAACCCAACTGCGGTCATTGGTCCAGGAACCTTTCTCTAAATTAAAATGCGGTTCCTTTGCTTGAACCCTCTGGATAGCTTTATCCACTGCCCCCCGGTAATAGCCATCGAGCTCTCTCCAGATTTTATGTTGTAAAACCGGCTGGACCGCTGGATAATCCTGAGGCTTTAAGCCCTCCTCTTCTAAAAACTCCAGGTACTCTGAGCCGTTCATTGCCACTATCCCTTCCGTGCCTACCTCTTGAAAGACTAACTTGTAGGCGGGCGGAAACTCGTTCATCATTACCCCACCATTTTCTCCATCGCTAATCTGCACCACATAAGGAGGAACTATCTTGGCGCAAAACTCCTGAGGGGTTTTAGTTTTAGCCTCGGAATAAGGCTGCATCTGCCCGACCAGTTTAGTGTCTGAACCCTGGGTTTTAATCAAAACCGTAATCTCCTCGCTTTTACCTTCAGAGTTTTTCGCAATCAGCCGATGGGGAAAATAAGGATTTCTGGGGGCTGAACCGTCTAGATTTTCAATGGTATGCTCCTGGACTAAAAGCCACTTATATCCGCATTCCTTAAGTGCCTTTATATACATATAACAGACATCCGGATGAATAGGAAGATGCATCTCCGGTGCGGAAAAACCGCGCACACGCATCAGCGCTTCTTTACCAAATATAGACATAAAGTGTTTTCTCCAGGCTAAAATATGGAGTTTAACATCAGGCACTGGTGTAGAGGTTACTACTGCATGCGACCACATTGTTCCTAACCACTCTACATAGGGATAATATTTCTTATCGCAGGTGATTATCTTCAGTTTTTCTAAAGCCTCACCGTTATATAATTTCCGCAAACCCCATAAAAGATTGCCCGAATAGTCTAACATCACCCGGGGGTTTTTGCCCTGACTGACCAACTCCGGAATAAAATCCGCCATGCGATGATAACACCAGTAAAATACAGGTGCGTTATGGTTATCGCCGATATGCTGATGTTCTAGCATATATTGCAGATTAGAGATAAGAGCGGCTTTTTTTAAATCTCCAGCGGAGGCGGGAATCATAGGTTGATGCATATGTAAGGCTATACCAAAACTCGCCTTTACCTTTTTAAATGAAATATTAGAAATGCTGGCATAGAGCTTTTTATCTAAAGCCTCTTTAAAAACTAAGCTTCTTTGACTGCCTACAATGTTGGGTAAACCGTTAATGATATCGTTACTCCTTTGCATAATTTAAGCTTTTAATAACACCTCCCTTGCCTTAATTTTAGGAAGCTTGCGGGTATTCTTAGCCTTAAAGTCCTTTAAATCTAAATAGTACCTAGCGCAATCTAAATCCCCAAATATATTATCGCGAAATTCCACTTCTTTCAACCATTCATTCTCCAAGCTATTATGCAATAAGTCGTGGTAGAGGCGTAAAAACCTATTTAAATGCATCTTTACCCTGCGCTGGGCGTAACTGACCATAGTTTGGGTTTTCATGATAAACGCCCAGTCGCTGGCTTGGGCTAAGAGAAGTTCTCTGGCTAATTGATTTAAAGCCCTGCGTCTTAAGGAATTCTTACGGCCATAAAGAATCTCCGAGGCAAAACCTTGAGCTATCTCTTTCATCTTTCTTCCTGCATTATGGAGATGTCGGTAAAGCCAATCATTTTCACCGGCCAGCCAAAACTCATTATAACCCTTCCAGCCCCAACTGGAGGCGGTAGGAAGACAAACTTGATTGCAAGGATATTCCGCCAAATACTCTGAAGGGATAATTAACCTTATATTTTTTTGGTCATAAGCTAATTTGCGAAACAAAAATTCTAACCACATCGGACCCTCAAACCACCAATGCCCAAAAAGCTCTGCATCATAAGGGGCAACCACGATGGGTCTTCTGTCCATCTGGCTGGCTAAATACTCAATCTGCTTTTCGCGATTAAACATAAAATTGCCCGCATGGAGAGCAGCCTTTTCTCTTGCCCAATCCGGAAGGTACGGCTCTTTATATTCAGTATTTCCCGTAATGCGATAATATTTAATCCCCGTATTTATCCTTATCCCCAGGGGATGGATATAGGGCTTGATATATTCGTAGTCTAAATCAAAACCGATATCCCGATAATATTCGCGATAATCCACATCCCCGGGATAGCCCTCTTTAGAACTCCACACCTGTTTAGAAGATTCCCAATCTCTAGCAAAGGCAGCAACCCCGCAGGGGCAATATACCGGCGCATAAACACTATAGCGAGGCGAAGGGTCTGCATTAATAAGGGCATGGGAATCTACAAAAAAATACCTTATCCCTGCTTCTTTTAAGACCTCCTCTACCCCCGGATAATAACCGCATTCCGGAAGCCAAAAGCCTTTAGGAGAGCAGGCAAAGGTCTTTTTATAGTAATCTACCCCTATATTTATCTGAGCGCGTACATCTTCGGGGTTGATACTCAAAATAGGCAGATAACCGTGCGTAGCGCAAGAGGCAAGTATCTCTAAATAACCCCTTTCCTGAAACCCTTTAAAAACAGAAATTAGGTCTCTTCTGTATCTTAAAAAGGTATCCCGTGCATCCATAAACCTTTTATAGTACATTAAGGCTAAACCGTGAAAACGGGGATCATAGCCGGTGCGTTCTATTTCTTTCTGGGCTAATTCAATAAGTTTATTGATGTGTCTTAAATAACGCTCCTGTAAAAGCCGATCCTTCAACATAGAGATAAGGGGTGGGGTAAAAGAGATAGTTAAACGAAAATAAATACCCTCGTTAATGAGTCGCTCAAAGACATGGATAAGCGGGATATAGGTTTCGGTAATGGCTTCATAAAGCCAGTTCTCTTCCAGAAAATACTCCTCCTCAGGATGCCGCACAAAGGGTAAATGCGCATGTAAAACCAAACACAGATATCCTTTATTCATAAGTTTTATTTATGAAAAATCCTCCCCTTGGTTATCTTAATTAAATTTATAGAACCACCCGGGCTGACAAATTCTCTGCCCAACCAGGCAAAGGAAACAAGGCTTAAATTTTCATTAACTAATCAGGAACCCTTTACGAATTTATGGGTCTTTTTCTGCGAATATTCGTAGAGATTAGCTAAACCGTAGATTTGGTTAAGGAATATTTTTAGAATAAGACCTTTTAAGGATTATAAAAGGTTTTTGTGCGTTCTACCTGGGTAGAGATCTGACGCTCCTGCGTTCCATCGTGAGAGAGAGCTTTAAAATCCAAAGGAACTTTTCCTTCTGGAAGAACAAACTGCATCCGGAAAGTTCCATCAGACTGTAATTTTATCTTTTTCTCACCCCACCAAACTGCAGCAGTTGGCTCGGTTCGACCATAAACAATGAGCTCTATCCCTAATTCAAAGAAGAACTGTTTTGGTGTGGTTATTCCCTTATGATCCTGAAGGCTGGCGCCACTAAAAAGGGATTCGCTGGCTCCCCCTACAAGTTCTTCAGAAGCGCCTCTACGAATCTTCTGTAAAATTTGTCTTGGGGGTAAAGGGTTTAAGGGACCCTGATTATACAGGGAAATCTGAGTGGGTCTGGTTTTCCTTAAATTCTTTAACCTCGGGAGACGTCGGGAAATAATATCTCTTAAAAGGGGAGAAAGCCGCAAATAATAAGCCCGCACATCATCTTCGCTAAGGTTAATTCTTTTTAATCTCTTGCTGCTTAAAGGGTGTCCTTGCGAAGGGCTCCTGGTGGCTTTCCTTTGCTCCACTCTAGCCATCACAAACCTGGAGGCTTTATTTTCTTTAACCTCCATCCAGATCTGGTCCGAACGACCAGAGGGATAAAAACGTGGCGTGGTAACAAAATTAGAGCGAGCCAGGGCAAAAAAGCTTCCCTCCGGAAGCCTTAAGCCTAAATCCGCACAATAAGTAGCATTATCGCTCCAGAGATTTATATACCAATTACCTGCGCCGGGCTCAATCTCTATATCAAAGCTGCGATTGGCGTTTGTGCCATCGAAATAGATATAAGTAACATCGTACATTCTAATTACGAATACGGCTTCTTTTATACGGGAGCCAATTTTATTCTTTATCTCCTCCAGTGAAGAGGGGGTAATCTCCCAGTATGCGTATATCCAGTAGGGATCACGGGCAATCAAGGTAAGATAGGTGGAGTGGTAACTTGTGGGCAGTTCGGAATGGTCAGCCAAATCTATTCGCGAAGCACGGAAAGGGCTTTTTTTTAAAGAAAACTCCTTCCGCTTCTGCAAGCGATTCGCGTCTATTTTAGTGGGGGTAGTAGCTCTCTCCACTGTTTAACTTCCTTTAAGCTTTTCTCCTTAACTAAAAATAAATTAAATACTTTCGTAAACCTCCAATGTCTGCTCCGCTACCACATCCCAGGAAAAAGCGCTCTCTACTGCCACCCGACCGTTCCTTCCCATCCAGCGGGCATGTTCAAAATCAGAAAATAAAGTTCCGAGTCCCCAAGCGATAGATTCTGGATAAGGATAAACCTTATAACCAGTAACCTCATGCCAGATTAACTCTGCTGGTCCACCGTTGGAACTGGCAATCACCGGCTTCCCCGCACTCCAGGCCTCTAAAATCACAATCCCAAAAGGCTCATTACGGGAAGGAAGACAAACGCAATCGCAGGCTTTATACAAGTCAATCAAACGCCAACCGTTCTGATAACCTAAAAAACGGCAAGCGCCTGCTACCCCAATCTGGTGCGCCCTCTCTTCAACCCCCCAGCGCATCTCTCCATCTCCGACGAAAACAAACTTAGCATGGGGGTAGTATTTTAAGATATAAGGGGCTGCCTCTAAGAGTAAATCCGGACCCTTCTGGTAAACCATTCTACCAGAGAATAAAACCATGGGGTCAACCGGCCCAATACCGTATTGTCTTTTTACGCTCGCTGGGTCTATCCAACCATCGTAGTTATGCGGGTTTACCCCGTTGTAGATTACCCTTACCTTCCAATCCGGCACATTATACATCCACATTATTTCATTTTTTAAGGCGCCAGAAACCGTAATTACTCTATCCGCGCAGTAGGTGCCGTGACGCTCGTGATCGCGGATACGCCCAGAACGACCATCAAAGAAGTGGTTTCCGCATCTACCGTATTCCGTAGAATGAATAGTAAGGACCGCTCTTCTTCCCCTCCCTTCTTTTATCCAGACCATCGCGTTGGAGGTGAGCCAGTCGTGAGCATGCACCACATCAAAATGTGCGCCCATATAATCTTCTACCCCAAATACCGTATGCACGAAGGCACGACACATATTGTTAATCTCTTCTACAAAGTCTGGATGGGAGGTAAAGGGAACACGATGGTAATGCACACCGTGAATACGCTCATACCAAGCCTGCTGATGATTGCCTAAACGGGTAAAAACATGTACCTCATGGCCCTTTCGCTCTAAAGCGCAGGCTAATTCCGTAATATGCACCCCTACCCCACCTACACAAATGGAATGGATACTCTCCCACCCTAATAAGGCTATACGCATATCTTTTAGATTACCTCTTTTACGGAATTTTGCGAACCAAAAGGATTAGGCGCACTCAGGCTATTCTCCGGATCAGTAATCCATTGCCCATCTACGATAAATCTGTACTCATATCTTCCTGGTTTAAGCCCTAAAGTAGTGGACCAGAGCCCACCCCTTCCTCTTTTCAAAGGAATACCTTCGCCATCCCAGGCGTTAAAATCACCGCTTAAAGAAACCCGTGTAGCTGCAGGAGCCTTCAATTGAAAGACCACCTTTCTTTCGCCCTTCTTCATCTTTACACCTCCTATAATATAACTTAAGGACACCTCTAAAACCTCAGCCAACCTAGCTAAGGTAGTTAAATTAATTTCCCTTTTATTAGTCTCCCACATACAGATAGCCTGACGGGAAACCCCTAATCTTTTAGCTAACTCCTCCTGGGTAATTTTCTTTTTTTCCCTTACAAGCCTTATCTTTTTACCTATATTATTTTCGATTACCATACCTGCGGGTAAAATTATTTATTTATCTCCTGTAGTCTATGTTAGAGAGGGACACTAATTATGCCACGTCTTGTTAACTTTGTCAAGAAAAAAATTTTTACCGATCGGAAAGAGAAAGAAAGACCGCCTCTCTTTCCCAAGGGTTTAAGAAGGCTTAAGGGAAACA
>FWPU01009020.1_pt1 | contig 16173 bp, 17 predicted proteins | sample 2228361 | NCBI WGS metagenome assembly FWPU01 (sample SAMEA103939777, study PRJEB20133) | metagenome
ACCTTTCCCTCTCCTCAATTCCAGAATTTTCAGAACTGTTACGCCAATTCTCGAATGGAGGTATCTCCCAAACTACCTTTTCCTTCTCACCAGTTTAAGATACTCGCAAAGTATGGGCCCCACTATTGAGTCAATACGGTCAAACCATCCCCCATGCGGTCCCAGTAAGTCAGAATAATCTTTAACATATAGTATCCTCTTTATTAAAGAGGAAAGAAGACTTGATCCAATTCCAGTTATGTAAATAACTGTTATTGTCCCAAGAGAATAACTCCTTGAAAAAACCATCAGAAGTCCCACATAACCCATAATGTACCCCTCCCACGTCTTTCGAGGTGAAACCCAACCAATGTAATGCCTCCCCACATATTTCCCAAGATACTGAAATCCATCTCCCACTTGACTTATCAGGATGATTCTTGATACCGGTAAGGCATCTTGAAGATACTGATAATAAATAAACTCATTAAAGAGTACCATAAGACTCCCAACGATAAAAACAAGAATAAAATGCCACGTCGTTAAAAGTCCACTCTTCTTTCGAGAAAACGAGGACTCTAACACTTGCCGATGTAAGTAGAGAACATCATACATCGTCGCCAATGTTGCCAACACATGAAACAACGTCGAAAGCTCGTAGGTAACACACATCCAGAAAAGAAAAATAAGACCTCCCGCATACAAAACCCTTCGAAGTGTGTCCATCATCGAAAGTTTGAAGTTTTCTTTCCCAAAATTTCCAGAAAGTCTCTCATCAATATTTCGCGAAAACATTTTTTGAGTTTGAGAATGTTGATCTCATTCCTCCACTGATATGATCCGTCTCCATGTCCTTAATCTTCTCCATCTGATATCGAAGCTCTCCCGGTCGACTTAAAACCGTATAATACACCCGCCGAACTCCATATGATTTTAAAAGAGCAAGACACGACTTACACGGACGTGACATGGCGTAATACTCCTTCCCCTCAAGAGTATAAGCAATCCGAACAATATAAAGATCGTAAGACGCCCGATCTAACTTCTTTCCCTTTCCTCTTACCCGAAAAGGAGAGATGGGAAGATAAAAACCAAGACGGACATTGATAACATCTCGACAAGCGACCAAAAAAGTTTCGGAGACAGGCCCTCTCCGCATGAACGGAGGATCCAACAAACGTCGACATCTTGGTTCGATAGGAATTAAAGCCATCCGAAATAACACGATTGCCCTTAACAAGAATAGCCCCATGCAACATCTCCATCTCCCCCCTCAAAGCCATCTCCCGTGCACGATTAAACAACTTTTCAATCTTCGATGACATTCGACTTTGATTATCCTTCATCTTCAAAGATATTCTCATTCCGAAATTTCATTTTATCTTTCGAATTTCGACGAAAATTTCACCGATATTCTTCTTCTCTTCTTTCTCACCCTATCGGCGACTGCGACGAAAGGTGAATTGAGGAATCGAAAACAGTTCGAAAATTCGATGAAAATCGTTCTTCCACATCCGAAATCTCAGAACATTCAAGACACGCTCGCGCTAGGTCAGACGGCTTAACGCAAGCGACAAGAGGTGTCTTTGTCACCTCAATCAAACGTTCCAGAGCTTTCTGCCTCATTTCCGAACAGGAAACCTCCTGACAGTAGCAACAGAAGAAGTCGTAACTCGTCGCCATATTAAGATCATAGTTGACAAGACGCAGAAGAAGAAGATTCGTCTCAAAAATCTCATCCGTATTAATCTGTGTCTCCGTCTGATGAAATCTTCTAAGCTCACTATATGTCATCAGGTTAGAATCAACAATACTCTGTGATATATCCATAAGAGACAGTTGAGCCTCGTTCGACAATTGTTCTCCTCCTGAGGTTTGCTTTATATAGGGAGCAACGACATCATACAGATAAGCAATGACAAAGTAGTTCCGAACATCCTTCTCATGTTGACGAAGAAAATTCAGAATACGTGTAAGATAGTCAGCTCGCGTCTCAAAATATCCTGGAGTAAGAAGTGTCTTCTCCTCGAAGGTCAAAAGGGGATAATGTTCAACCTCGAAAAGTTGGTCAAGTTGCGTCTTCCGAGAATACAACACCGACGGAAATTCTTTAAAATAAGAATGCTGAAGAACTTCTTCAACCGAAATCCTCTCTCGGGGATTAATTCTTAACATCTTCGAAAGAAGATCATACGCCATCTCATCATACCCAAACCGATACTGATACCGATAGAAGACAGAATCCCATGATGGAAGATCTTGTGGACATCCCGGAAGTTCGTACAAATGAGGCCACGTCTCCGCATCAGGTGTACCCATAATTGAGAAAATCGTCCCAAGTTGATCTGCCTCGGACCTTTCCGCAAAAAGGGGATGTCTCAAGTACATCTCAGCAATGATACACCCCAACGCCCACACCTCAGCCTTCTCTGTATATATATCTCCCATTAATATCTCCGGCGCTCGATACCAGAGACTGTAAACCTCATTTGTATACTTCGTATTAGGATCCGCCATGTTTACATGACGAGCTAAACCAAAATCCGTTAAAACAAGACGATCCTCTTTCTCAAAGTAAAGCACATTGTCAGGTTTAAGATCTCGATTCCAGATACTCCGACTCAAACAGTAATCAACTCCACACACAATCTGATACGCATAGTTCCGAACCTGATTTGGATGCAGTCTCGGTAAAAGATCAACCAGTGTCGCATCAGCCAATGGTAAGATCAAGTAAAACGCCTTCTTCCGAACAATAATGTCAAGAAGTCTTATGATATTCGGATGCTGATATCCCTTTCCTAAATAAATTAAAACCGACATCTCCCGAATAAGTCCCGTCGGTATATACTTATCTCCTCGATAGACCTCAAAGGGAACCTTTTTAACAGCATAGGTAGAACTATCACTCTTGGAATACTTATACACCGTCCCAAGAGCTCCTCGTCCAATCTTCCCAATTCTCTTCCCATAGTGTCGTAAGGAACGTCGAGCTATTGCCAACGTCTCCATCTTAACCTTTTACATGTCGACTTACCGTTTTAAACATGAAACTTATTCTCCAGAATTTAACACTTCCGAATAATTGAAGTTTATTTTAAAACGTCTTCTCTTCAGAAGAATTCAATCTCTTCTTTGACACTTTCAACGATGAATCTCTCTGAAACGCTGGCTCACTTTGAACTCTTCTATAACCTTGACGAATGTCTCGGAAAAGGAAGACTCAGTCACATATATAAAATATCAACCAAGGACGGTAAACACACATACGCCCTTAAACTCTTCCCCATTGAAAACGTATCCTCTTCCTCTCTCGAAAATATTAAAACGGAGGGTCATCTCACCAAAAACATTAACTTTCAGAATGTCATCTCCTACTATGGAAGTTATAAGGTTGAACTGAAGAACCAACAGTTTTATGGTATTCTTATGGAGTATTTTAACGGTCGACCCTTATTAGACATTCTTTCTCCTCTCTCGGATTCCCTCATTCTTGAAATGATGAGACAAAGTGCCTCCGGTCTCTCCGAACTTCACTCTTCCGGAATCGTCCATCGTGATATTAAACCTGAAAATCTTCTCTGGAATGGTAAAAAAATTAAAATCATCGATCTCGAGTTCGCAGGTATGGAGTCGGGCATCTTCTCCTGTCGCGGAAGAAAAGGAACTCCATACTACCTGAGTCCCGAAATCTTTCTCACAACTTCCGTCTCAATTCCCTTTAATATTCTGAAGTCGTCAGATGTCTGGGCTCTCGGTGTCACCTTCTATCATCTCATTCATAAAATCCCACCCTTCGGAGGAAATTCTTTCGACGAACTCCGCTCTAATGTCATTTCCCGAAACTTTCTCTCGCCTATCTTCTCCCCCACCTATCCCCGTTCCTGTCTTATCATTGAAGCATGTTTCGAACCAAAAGAATCCCGCCCATCAGCTCAAGATCTCGTTAAAATAATTTCCGGTCTTCTCAACAGTTCCCTCTAATCTCCTCATTAAGGAACTCTCTCATTAAATCGAAGTATAATATCAGTCTCTCTTCCTTCTTCGGAAAGACTGATATTATCCGAGAAATCCTCTTTCCAGTTCCCTTTCTTCCTATTGAATTTCTCGTTAATTGATATCGAGATCATAATTTCTCTTTCTTCTGTCAAAGATGAGTGATTATGACGAAAAAGTCACTCTTTGGAGAACACGACAAATCCTCACTCGTCTCTCCAAACTTAAAGGTCTCGATGCCACCAGTGTTATCACTCTGATCCTGCCACCAGGAGAACAAATCTCCAAGATCAACTCCAAACTTACAAATGAATACGGTACAGCTTCCAACATTAAAAGTCGAGTCAACCGTCTCGCTGTTCTGTCCGCCATCACCTCTGCCCAAAATAAACTCAAACTCTATAAGACCATACCGAAAAACGGTCTCATCATCTTATCAGGCACCATCCTCGATGAACAGGACAAAGAAAGAAAAATCTCTCTCGCTTTCGAACCCCCACGCCCCCTTGTTAAATTCGTCTACCTATGTGATAACACGTTTCATCTGGAATCCGTCCTTGAAACTCTCCAAGATGAGACCCTCTCTCTCGGATTTATTATCATCTCAGGTGATAGTCTTATGTTAGCCACAATTCGAGGCAATGAAAAAATCATCCACTGTCGAGAAAACATCGAACTCCGTAAAAAACATGGCCGTGGCGGTCAGTCTCAGCGACGTTTTGAACGCCAAGCCGAAGAAGGACGCCACCACTACCTCAATAAAATTAAAGAATTCGCCACCCGATACTTTCTCTCCAATGATGTCCCCAATATCAGTGCCCTCTATATCGCGGGAACAGCTGGTCTTAAGGACCGATTCCTCAATGAAGGTTTTCTTGACCCTCGCTTACGTCCCGTACTTCAGGAACCAACAATCTCCATCTCCTATGGTCTCGAACGAGGTCTCGATGAAGCCATCACTCTTCTGGGAGAAAGTCTCCAGAATCTAAAATATGTTGAAGAACAAAAAATCTTGACACGCTTCTTCAACTTCATCGCCCAAGATATCCCCAAAATTAGTTACGGATTTTCGGACACTCTCTCAGCCTTGAATCTGGGCCTCGTTGAATTTCTTATCGTCAGTGAACACTTTTCTGCTCCCATTCCAGAAAACCCCCCTGTCGACCTCAGTGATAACATCGATCCCACTATTATTGACTATCTCCATCAGTTATGTCGAAGTAAACACACCAATATGGTTATCGTGTCTTCAGCAACCTCCCAAGGTTCCCAGTTTCTCAAAGGCTTTGGTGGCATTGGCAGTATTCTTCGTTATGAATATCACTTCGAAATATCGGAAAATAACGACGATACCAATGACTTCGACAACTTCATCTAATTACAAAATCGTACACCAATACATATTTGATCCCGAGTATCGCTTCTCTCTTCTTTGAGGTCTCCGTTCCAACATCCTCCCAAAGAGATCATGAGTGTACAAAATACATTCTTGATCAAAATCTTCCCTCGGATACTCCGAAAAACATCGAACAGAGTAACGAACGGTATCCGGAATTTCCTCATACACCTCGGAAAAATCCATTTTTCCTTTTCGGTAATATTCTTCTTGAAGAAGAAGATTTTTTTTAAATAATTCTCATTTTTCCTATTTCTTCGATAATGTCGATCATCTTCCTCTTCTTTAAATGAAGAGAAAGAACCCAACTCGACATCGAATTCCATGTCAATCCAAGATAACTCCATAGAAAGATCTCCAGCAACATCTTCCTCCTTCAGAAGAAAGATGTTAAATGTCTATTTCTGTTATCCGAGTCACACTTGATCTTATATTGTTTCATGTCGGAAGTGTTAGTTCGAAATGAACTATCGAAATGAAAGCACCGAGAATACAGTTGATCCTTTTCACAAATTAAATAAAGTAAGTATCGGGATGACACTCTAAACACCAGATAACAGAAAACAGCCAAACGTCGCAACTGAAATCAGATAATATCTATAATTCATTTATCTCGAATCCGTTGATTTCCGAATCAACCTGTTAACTTCTTATAAAATAATACAGGTGTCGTCTCTTTTCTTCTTTCGAGGATATTTGCCCTTCTTTACTAATTTCGCGACAAGATAGGTCTCAATGTTGACATCATAGGTAACGAATATCAGTGTAATACCATTCTTCTTACAGAGCTTTTTCTTTAATTCATCCCGTCTCTTCTGTTCTTTAAACTCGTCCTTGGTCTGAAAGAAGGGCGTATGTTGATAGTGTTGTCTTCCATTAAACTCAACCGCAAGCTTAAGTCGATCATTATACAAATCGAGTTCAAGATTTCGACCCGTCTCCGGATTCTTCTCCGGAGAAGAAAATTCGGTCGATATGTCTCAAACTTATAATGTGGATATATTCTTGAAAGAACCTGAAGACACTTCTCCTCACCAGCAGATCGATGGGCCCTTCTCTGATACATCTTCGATTTTATTTCAACTCTTATTTTCAATTTCGAAGAGATAATTGACTCTTTCTTCAGCTTCATCACACACTCCTCTTCAACACATCCAAATGACACATCGAGAATATCTAGGATTTAAAGTAGGTATAGAGAAGAGAAGCCGACTTATGAAAGGGTGACTCGGGCCCAATTTCACTTAAACGAGCCAAGAAAGAATTCTTAAGCATCGAATACTTGTCAAGAAACCACTTATTAAGATAGAGAATACCACAAACAATGACAAGAATCTCAAATTTCCGCTGATCCGTCTGGTCCAAGGACATATCCATAACTATACCGAGATACTTCGAAAGATCCTGTTCCGTTGTTATCTTGTTTTCAAGTTGTTCCCATAAATCGTAATCCCATCGAATATCCTCAACAAGCCAGGAACAAGTCCAATCGGGTTTCGACAATGACGGCGGATAGTCCGATTTACAAATCTTATACGTAGGATCCCGATACTTTTCAAAAAGGGCCCGATGTAAATCTCGAGGCAGCCGATATAAATCAAGAAACTCAAAATTTTTAAGAAGATATGCAGCCGTGAGATCCGTAAGTGAAGGTATTCTCCGACTCTTAATCATATTCGGTCTTTCACTCATCATCCTTCTATTGAAATCTTGACTTCAAGTCTTCCGAATCTTTTAAATAACTATCAGTTTCTATTTCCCGTCTTCGTCTTTTCCAACAAAAAACCCAACTCCTCTTCAACACGTTTCCAAACTCCAATCTTAACCGAAATCAAACTGTTAATCTATCTCGAACTCTCCCAAGTATTAGTTGACTCTGATATCCATTGATACTTGAAGAGTCGAATTCGTGTCTTTATTCAACACCGAATTCGACTCTCCAAGATATTTAGTGTCTCATGTTAGATCTTAATTCATACTCAGTGTCGAGAAGTTAAGATCTAACATGAAACGTTAAATCTTTAACTCTCGATATATGAATTACCAAATCCAACACCAAATATTTAACACCGATTATCCGACATCGAATATTTAACACCAAATATTAGATATCGAATATTAGATGTCTAGTATTCGGTGTTTGGTATTGAATATTCACCAACACCAAATATCCAACACCGATTATCCGACATCGAATATCCGACACCAAATATCCGACACCAAAGATTTAATACCAATTATTCGACACTAAATATGTAACACCGATTATTCGACACCAAATATCCGCCACCAAATATCCAACACCAAATATTTAACACCGATTATTCAACACCAAATATTCGACACCAAATATCCGGCACCAAATACTCGACACCGAATAGACACCAAATATTCGACACTAAATATGTAACACCGATTATTCGACACCAAATATCCGGCACCAAATACTCGACACCGAATAGACACCAAAATATTCGACACTAAATATGTAACACCAAATATCCAACACCAAATATCCGACACCAAATATTAGTCATGACTAATATTAAGTCTTATCAGGCATAGAATATTATTCAGGTAATACTAGACACCGAATACTTAACATTAAATATTCGACACCAAAGATTAACACCAGATATTCGACACCAAAGATTTAACACCAAAATATTCGATACCAAAAATTTAACACCAAATATTCGACACCAAAGATTTACCACTGATTGTTCGACACCAACATAGACAAACATTCGACACCGAGTATTAAACACCAAATATTAGATACCTAGTATTTGGTGTTTGGTTGAATATTCGGTGTCGAGTATTCGATATCTAATATTTGGTGTCTATTTCATGTCGAATCCTCAAGGTTTAATATTTCGTTTATAATACCCGGTGTCGAATAATCGGTGTTAAATATTTCATGTCGAGTATTTGGTGTTACATATTTAGTGTCGAAATTCGGTGTTACATATTGGTGTCGAATAATCAGTGTTAAATATTTCATGTCGAATATTCGGTGTCTAGTATTTCATGTCGAATATTTGGTGTCGAATATTTGGTGTCGAATATTTCGTGTATAATATTTGGTGTCGGATATTTGGTGTCGAATGTTTGGTGTCGAATATTTGGTGTCGGATATTTGGTGGCGGATATTTGGTGTTTAGTATTTCATGTCGAATATTAAGTGTTAAATATTTGGTGTCGAATATTTCATGTTTAGTATTTCGTGTCGAATAATCGGTGTTAAATATTCGACACCGATTATTCGATAATCCATATTTCATTTATGTTTATTAGTTAGTAACCAATATTCAGTGACCCATATTTCTTGGATACAAGTCACTGAAAAACTAAATACTCGACATGAAGTATGAGTTACCAAATACGGGTCCAAAGATTAGTCATTTAATAATATTTCGTATCGAGTACATACTTGACATGAAATATGTAACACCGAATATTCGATACCAATATTAAAACACCAAATACTCGACACCAAATACTCGACACCAAATACTCGACACCAAATACTCGACACCAAAGATTTAATACCAGATACTCGACACCAAAGATTTAATACCAGATACCCGACATGAAATATTAACACCAAATACTCGACAGCAAACAAGATATCCAACACTAAATACTCGACACCAAAGATTTAATACCAGATACCCGACATGAAATATTAACACCAAATACTCGACAGCAAACAAGATATCCAACACTAAATACTCGACACCAAAAATTTAACACCGATTATTCGACATGAAATATTAACACCAAATACTCGACATGAGATATTAGATACCGACATAGACGTAAATATTCGACGCCAAAAATTTAACACTAAATATTCCAACACCGACATAGACGCAAATATTCGACAACCAAATACTAAACATGAAATATGTAACACCAAATATTAGATGCCTAGTATTTGGTGTCTAATATTAAGTGTCGAGTACTCGACGTTTAAAATTCGGTGTCGAGTATTTGGCGTCGAATAATCGGTATTAAATGTTTGGTGTCTGTCGAATAATCGGTATTGAATGTTTGGTGACGAGTATTTGGTGTTACATATTTCATGTCGAGTATTCGATGTTAAATCTTTGGTGTCGAATATTTGGTGTTACATATTTCATGTCGAGTATTTGGTATTAAATCTTTGGTGTCAAAGAATCGGTGTTGAATGTTTGGTGTCGAGTACGTATTAGATACAAAATATGAGACATTGATTACTAGGCAGACACCGAATATTCGACATGAAATATTAGATATCGAATATATGACATCTAACATTCGCCATCGAGTATTAGATACCAAGTATTAAACATCGAATATTCGTCATGAAACATTCAACACCAAGTATTAAATACCGAATACTAAGACGAAATATTTCATGTCTAATATTAAACATGAAATACCCGACACCAAACATTATACACCAAATATGTAACACCATATACTCGATCTGAAATATTAACACCGAATACTCGACATGAATTATTTAACACCGAATACTCGATACCAATATTTAACACCGATTATTCGACATGAATTATTTAACACCGATTATTCGACACCAATATATAACACCGATTATTCGACATAAAATATCTGGTGTCTAATCTTTGGTGTCGAGTATTTGGTGTCGAATATTCGGTGTTTAATATTTTATGTCGAATATCTGATGTTTAGTATTCGATGTCGAATATTCGGTGTTTAATATTTCATGCCGAATATCTGATGTTTAGTATTCGATGTCGAATATTCGGTGTTTAATATTTTATGTCGAATATCTGATGTTTAGTATTTTGTTTCTGTCTGGTAATCGATGTTTAGTATTCGGTGTTTAATATTTTATGTCGAATATTCGGTGTTAAATATTTCATGTTGAATATCTGGTGTTTAGTATTCGATGTCTAGTATTCGACATGAAATATTCAACAGAAAATACTAGATACCAAATACTCGACACCAAACATTAGACACGAAATATTCGACATGAAATACTCGACACCAATATTTAACACCAATATTTAACACCAAATACTCGACACCGAATAGACACCAAATACTTGACACCGAATAGACACCAAATACTTGACACCGAATAGACACCAAATACACGATACCGAATAGACACCAAATACACAACACCGAATAGACACCAAATACTCGACACCGAATAGACACCAAATACTCGACACCGAATAGACACCAAATACTCGACACCGAATAGACACCAAATACTCGACACTAAATATCTAACACCAAATACTCGACACCGAATAGACACCAAATACTTTACACTAATATGTAACAAATACTCGACACTAAATATATAACACTAAATACCGAATACTCGACACCGAATATCGACAAAGAAACATTAGACACCAAATATTCGACACCGAATACCAGACACTCGACACCAAAGATTAGACACCAAATAATCGACACTAAATATATAACACCAAATACCGAATACTCGACACCGAATACCAGACACTCGACACCAAATACTCGACACTAAATATCTAACATCGAGTATTTACTGAGTACTAGGACATGAAATATTAAACACCAAATATTTGGTGTTTAATATCTAATATAATATTATATTAATACTCGGTGTCTAATATTTCGTGTCGAATATTTCATGTTTAGTATTTTGTGTTTAATATTCGGTCTTTTATTCGGCGTCGAATATTTGGTGTTTAGTATTCGGTGTCGAGTGTCTGTATTCGATGTTAAGTAAGTATTTGTTGTTTAGTATTTGGTGTTTAGTATTTGGTGTTTAGTATTTAGTGTTTAGTATTCGGTGTCGAGTGTCTGGTATTCGATGTTAAGTATTTGGTGTTTAGTATTCGGCGTTTAGTATTCGGTGTTTAGTATTCGGTGTCGAATATTCGCCGCCGAATACTCGACATGAAATACTAGACATCGAATATTCAATATCTAATATTTAGTGTTAAATATTCGGTTGTCGAATATTCGGTGTTAGATATTTGGTAGACACTAAATACTCGACATCGAATATTCGACATAAAATATTAGACATGAAATATTTAACACCGATTATTATACACCGAATATTCGTCACCGAACACTATACACAAAATATTTCGACACTAAATACTCGACATCGAATATTCGACATGAAATATTTAACACCGATTATTAGACACCGAATATTCGTCATCGAACACTCGACACAAAATATTCGACACTAAATACTACTCGACATCGAATATTCGACATGAAATGCTAGACATCGAAATCTGGTGTTAAATATGTAACACTAAATATGTAACACCGAATACTCGAAACCAAATATTCGACACTAAATATGTGACACCAAATACTCAATACCAAATATTTAATACCGATTATTCGACACTAAATATGTAACACCAAAACTAGACACCGACATAGACGCAAATATTCGACAACCAAATACTAAACATGAAATGTGTAACACCGACATAGACGCAAATATGTAACACCAAATATTAGATGTCTATTATTTGGTGTTAACACTCGATGTTACATATTTGGTATCGAATATTTAATGTCGAGTATTTGATGTCTATTCGGTGTCGAGTATTTGGTGTCACATATTTAGTGTTACATATTTAGTGTTGAGTATTTGGTGTCTAATCTTGGTGTCGAGTGTTTGGTGTTACATATTTAGTGTTGAGTATTTGGTGTCTAATCTTGGTGTCGAGTGTTTGGTGTTACATATTTAGTGTCGAATACTTGGTGTCTAATCTTGGTGTCGAGTGTTTGGTGTTACATATTTAGTGTCGAATACTTGGTGTCTATTCGATGTCGAGTAGTTGGTGTTACATATTTAGTGTCGAATACTTGGTGTCTATTCGATGTCGAGTAGTTGGTGTTACATATTTAGTGTCGAATACTTGGTGTCTATTCGATGTCGAGTAGTTGGTGTTACATATTTAGTGTCGAATACTTGGTGTCTATTAGATGTCGAGTAGTTGGTGTTACATATTTAGTGTCGAATATTTGGTTTCGAGTATTTGGTGTCGAGTAGTTGGTGTTACATATTTAGTGTCGAATATTTGGTTTCGAGTATTCGGTGTCGAGTATTTGGTGTCTAATCTTTGGTGTCGAGTATTCGGTGTTACATATTTAGTGTCGAGTATTCGGTGTTACATATTTAGTGTCGAGTATTTGGTGTCGAGTATTTGGTGTCGAGTATTTGGTGTCGAGTATTTGGTGTCGAGTGTTTGGTGTTACATATTTAGTGTCGAATACTTGGTGTCGAATATTTGGTGTCGAGTATTCGGTGTCGAGTATTTGGTGTCTAATCTTTGGTGTCGAGTATTCGGTGTTACATATTTAGTGTCGAGTATTTGGTGTCGAGTATTTGGTGTTACATATTTAGTGTCGAATACTTGGTGTCGAATATTTGGTGTCGAGTATTCGGTGTCGAATATTTGGTGTCGAGTATTTGGTGTCGAGTGTTTGGTGTTACATATTTAGTGTCGAGTATTTGGTGTTACATATTTAGTGTCGAGTATTTGGTGTTACATATTTAGTGTTTGGTATTCGGTTTCTAATATTCAATACCAGATATTCGACGTGAAATATTCAACACAAATAATAGACATAAATATTAACACCGAATAATCGATGAAATAGAATAGTAGATACCGAATATTCGACAGACACCAAATACTCGACACCAAATATTTAACACCAACTACTCGACACGAAATACTCGACACCGAATATTCGACATGAAATATTCGTTATCGATTATTCAACAGACACCGAATATTCGATATCGATTATTCGACAGACACTGGATATGAAATATAGTTTCCAAAAAATTAATAGTAGAAATGGAATATTAAACATCGAAGACTAGATATAAAATATGTGTCACCGATTAGACACAAAATACTCGACAAAATATCGATTCCTAAGTATTGGTCCCTGAATATTAGACCCAAATAAGCGATACCAGATATTGTCCAAAATATTCGACGTTAAATGTTAGACACTGATTACGAGTCTGGTATTCGTTGTCACCTATTCGGACTTTATATTTCATGACGAGGACTCGGTGTCTAATATATTCAGGATCTGGAGTTCGGGGGGGACAACAATTCTGAATCGATATTTCATGTTTCATATGTGGAGTCTAACGTTTAATGTTAAACATTCGGGACGTAAAATATTTAATACCAAATATTCGATGTGAAATATAAAAGATTTCGTATTTGGTGTTGAATATTTTAACAGTATAATAAGATAACATATCGGAATGTGGTTGGCAATTGGAATAATTGCTGTGTTTGGATTTTTATTAATATTAGGGTACTGGTATCATCGAAACAAGGAAAATAAAACAATGGAACTCGTCCCCGAGGTGGATCTTAAGAGGTATTCCGGGATTTGGTATGAGATAGCCAGACTGCCGGTAGTCTACCAGGAGGGTTGCAAAAATTCTGTAGCTATGTATGATATTAGACCTGATGACAAACTTAACATTGTAAATCGGTGTGAGATAGATGGCCGTCAAGTTGAGGTTAGAGGTATTGGAATACCTAATGGCACTCTTGATCCGACGACTAAGATTCTAAGACCTGGTTCTTTGAAAGTGGTTTTCGACAGAAGTCCCGTTGTGGGAGATTACAATATTTTATATTTGGACAAGGATTACCAATATTCTATTGTGGGCACACCAGATAAGAAATCGCTGTGGATCTTATCGCGAACGGAAAAGATATCGGATGATGTCTATGAGAGTTTAGTCGAACGTGTTCAGAACAGAGGTTATGATATCACCTCTCTCATCAAGAATTAATATCGAATACTTTTCGAAATCTAACACGTGGATATTCAGTCTAGTTTATGAAACTATGTCATGACTCATCTTCGAAAACTCGTATGTCATGAATATGAGTTATGAGATCTTCAATACAAACTAATTATAGTTTATAAGTTCTCCCATCGGAATCTTAGTTTCGAGATATTTAGTTCTGACGTACATGCTCCTCTCAAATATTCAACATTAGTAGATATCCAAACTCTATTTCTGAAAATAGAATAAGAGTCGTATTTCTAGACATACATATCCAAACCGTTTTTCTGGAAATCGAAATGAAAGTCGTATTTCCAGACATATTTCCATGAATAGAAATGAGAGTTCTATCACTGTTGATACATATCCACATCGTATCAACATGAATAAATATCCACATCGTATTCGTGTTGATAATAACCAAGACATATTTCCATGAATAGAAATGAGAGTCGTATCAATGTTGATAAATATCCAAATCGTATTTCCATGAATAGAAATGAGAGTTCTATCGCTTATCGCTGTTGATACATATCCACATCGTATCAACATGAATAAAATATCCACATCGTATTCACATGAATAAATATCCAACACATATCAAGTTGATAGATATACAACACATATTAACTTGATAAATATTCAACACATATTCAGTTGATAGAAATTGGAGACATATAAACTTGATAGATTTTGGATTTATATCAACTTGATAGAGATTGGAGACATATCAACTTGATAGAGATTGGAGACATATCAACTTGATAGATTTTGGAGTCGTATCAAGTTGATAGAATTTGGAGTCGTATCAAGTTGATAGAATTTGGAGGCATATCAAGCTGATAGAAATTGGAGTTGTATCAAGTTGATAGATATCCAACACATATCGACTTGATAGAAATTGGAGGCATATCAAGTTGATAGATATCCAACACATATCAACTTGATAAATATCCAACACATATCAACTTGATAAATATCCAACACATATCAACTTGATAAATATCCAACACATATCAACTTGATAAATATCCAACACATATCAACTTGATAGATATCCAACACATATCAACTTGATAAATATCCAACACATATCAACTTGATAGATATCCAACACATATCAACTTGATAAATATCCAACACATATCAACTTGATAGATATCCAACACATATCGACTTGATAGAAATTGGAGTTGTATCAAGTTGATAAATATCCAACACATATCAACTTGATAGAAATTGGAGTTATATCAAGTTGATAGATATCCAACACATATCGACTTGATAGAAATTGGAGTTGTATCAAGTTGATAAATATCCAACACATATCAACTTGATAGAAATTGGAGTTGTATCAAGTTGATAGATATCCAACACATATCAACTTGATAGAAATTGGAGGCATATCAAGCTGATAGATTTTGGAGTTATATCAAGTTGATAGATATCCAACACATATCAACTTGATAGAAATTGGAAGCATATCAAGCTGATAGAATTTGGAGTTATATCAGGCTGATAAATATCCAACACATATCAAGTTGATAAATATCCAACACATATCAAGTTGATAAATATCCAACACATATCAACTTGATAGATATCCAACACATATCAACTTGATAAATATCCAACACATATCAACTTGATAGATATCCAACACATATCAACTTGATAAATATCCAACACATATCAACTTGATAGAAATTGGAGGCATATCAAGCTGATAGATTTTGGAGTTATATCAACTTGATAGATATCCAACACATATCAACTTGATAGAAATTGGAGGCATATCAAGCTGATAGATTTTGGAGTTATATCAGGCTGATAAATATCCAACACATATCAACTTGATAGAAATTGGAGTTGTATCAAGTTGATAAATATCCAACACATATCAACTTGATAGATATCCAACACATATCAACTTGATAAATATCCAACACATATCAACTTGATA
>FWPU01009021.1_pt1 | contig 16173 bp, 22 predicted proteins | sample 2228361 | NCBI WGS metagenome assembly FWPU01 (sample SAMEA103939777, study PRJEB20133) | metagenome
GGAGGATATATTGAAGATGGGGGGATTGCCGGGTGAAGAGACAATCCATACACCTTTTATTAAGGCTGCTTTACGAAGAACTTACTGGTTAATCATTAATCTTGTTACTGCATTTTTAGCTGCCAGTGTAATCAAAATATTTGAAAGTAATTTACAAAAAGTTGTAGTACTTGCTACATTTTTACCAATTGTTGCTGGTTCAGGTGGAAATGTGGCTTCACAATCTATGAGCTTTATCATTCGTAGTTTAACCCTTGGAGATGTAAAAGAAAAAGGAGGAAAACTTTTTATTGTACGCTCAATCTTAATAGGTATTATCATAGGTTCTTCCCTTTCCATCGTTGCCAGTGGAGTCATTTATATTTTAACAAGTAATTTCTGGTTAACTTTCATTATGTTTTTAGCTATGTTTTTAAATGTAATATGGGGTACTTTCTGGGGAGCGATGATCCCTATCATTTTAAATAAATTAAAAATCGATCCCGCTATTGCATCAAGTATAATAGTGACTACGTTTACAGATATGGGTGGATTTTTCTTTGTGTTAGCATTAGGTTCTCTTTTTCTAGAGAATCTTTTACATACCATTGCATTTATATTCTGAAATCTCTCACGTGCAGGATAAATCAAAAAAAGTTTTGAAATATTCATCATAAAAAAAAATGGGTATATGAAAAAGAGAAGTTCACAGCCAAAGATATCTCAGAAAGATCGTTTCCATATGCATATACAGAATTTAAAAGCCAAGACAGAAAAAGATTATTTATCATTTTTAGGGACGGAGGACTGGAAAGAGCAACTTGGGGAGTTATTGGAGAGGAATAAAGGGGAATTAAAGAAGATTTTAGAGGAGATGTATGATTCAGATATAGCATATTTGATGGAGCAAGTATCAGTGGAGAAGGGGAGGAAGATATTGGAGTTAGTGGAGGGTAGTAGAAGGGGGAATATATTACTGGAATGTGATAAGCATATAAGGGACAGGTTAATAGAGGGATTAGGGGAGGAGGATATCAAGAGGATAATTAGTGACATAGAGTCGGATTTAAGAGCGGATATATTGGAGGGATTAGGGGAGGAGAAGAAGGGTAAGGTTTTATCGATGCTGAAGCCGGAGATGAGGGTGGAGGCTACGGAGTTATTGAGGTATGAGTCAGGGACAGCAGGGAGTATAATGTCAACGGATTATGTGAGTGTAGGGGAGGGTTCAACGGTGAATAAAGCGATAAAGGCGGTGAGGGAGTTAAGTCGGAGGGGGGTAGAGATATATCAGGTATTTGTAGTGGACAGGGAAGGAAGGTATAAGGGTCATATAACATTACAGGATCTGGTATTGACGAGGGGACATATTAAGGTAGAGAAGGTGATGAGGAAGGAATTGTTGGAGATACCGGTGGGGATGGATGTGGAGGAGGTAGCGAGGATATTCAGTCGGTATGATTTTGTATCGGCGCCAGTGGTGGATGAGGCAGGGAGGTTAATAGGGAGGATAACGGTAGATGATGTAGTGGATGTGATACAGGAGGAGTCAACGGAGGATATATTGAAGATGGGGGGATTGCCGGGTGAAGAGACAATCCATACACCTTTTATTAAGGCTGCTTTACGAAGAACTTACTGGATGATGCTAGATTTGCCTACAGAATTTCTTGTAGGAGCCGTTGTAAAAATTTTTGAACCAACTCTGGAGAAATTGGTAGTACTTGCTACATTTTTACCTATTGTAGCAGGGCAGGGGGGAAATGCCGGAATACAATCCATAAGCTTTATCATTCGTAGTTTAACCCTTGGAGATGTACAACACAAAGGAGAGAAAATATTTATTTATCGCTCTTTTTTAATGGCTATAACGATTGGACTTTTAATAGCAACGATTGCAAGTGTTGTCATTTTTCTTTTTTCTAAAAATATTTGGTTAACTTTGATTATGTTTTTAAGTATGTTATTCAATAATTTTTCTGGAATTTTGGCTGGAACTTTAATTCCCTTAATACTAAAAAAATTTAAAATTGATCCAGCAGTAGCATCAGGAATTATTCTCACAACTATCACTGATGTTTCTGGCTATTTTTATGTATTTATTTTTGCTCATATTTTTATGGATAAGATCATCGATGTGATTTCCCTTTTTTAAATTCTTATGATACCCCGAAAAGAAATATTACCTTTCTCAAAGCCAGATATATCAGAAAGAGAAATAGAATTAGTAAAACAGGTTTTATTATCCGGCTGGTTAACTACTGGCAAATATACAGAGGAATTTGAAAAAAAAATCAAAGAATATTGTGATGTAAAATATGCAGTTGCTGTAAGTTCAGCTACAGCAGGTTTACATTTGTGTTTAAAAGCTTTTGATATTAAAGAAGGAGAAGGAGTAATTATTCCCGCTTTCACATTTACTGCTACTGCATCTGTAGTCTTCTGGTGTAATGCAATTCCTATTTTGTTAGATGTTGATAGGGAAACCTATCTCATAACAGAAGAAATTTTAAATGAATTTCTTGAAAAGAAGTGTTATAGAAAAGATGCAAAGTTATACCATAAACAAACCAATGCACATATTCGTGGGATTATATGTGTCCATTATGGTGGTAGAGTTTGTGATCTGGATTCTCTTAAAAAATTTGCAAATAAAAATCATCTTTTTCTGGGAGAAGATGCTGCCCATTCATTTGGTTCCCGTTATAAAAATCAGGTGATTGGGAAATTTTCTGATTTTACTGTTTTTAGCTTTTATGCAACTAAAAATATCACTACTGCAGAAGGAGGAATGATTACCACGAATTCAGAATTTCTCGCTAAAAAAATTTATAAAATGAGATTACATGGATTTGATACTATCACCTATAAAAGAAAAAATCATTTTTATGATGTAATTTTAGAAGGTTATAAATATAATTTACCTGATGTTTTATCAGCAATTGGTTTAGCTCAACTTGAAAAACATGAAAAAATGCTGATACGAAGGAAAGCTATCTATGAGAAATATTCAATAGAGTTTAAGAATCTGGATGGATTAAAAATCAATCCTGAATCAGAGGGGTCATCCTATCATTTATATACAATAGAAATCGATAATCGAGAAAAATTTATTCAAAAATTACTTGAGTATGGAATTCAAACTGGAATTCATTTTATTCCTTTATACCGAATGTCCTATTATAAAAATAAAAATTTATATAATATTCATGATTTTCCAAATACTGAAGAAATTTTTTCCAGAATTGTTTCTTTACCCATCTATAGTGCTATGACAGATGAAGATATAGAAGATGTAATTACAGCAGTAAAACAAGCATACGAAAGTTAATAATTTATAACTATGTTTTAATTTGCATTTTTTTCCTTGATTCCATATCAATGTTAGAAAAATTGGAAAATTGAACTTAAAATTTGAGGTATTCTATGTATGCAATAATAGAGCTTAAAGGTAAACAACATAAAATAGAAAAAGATATGATTTTTGTTAGTGAACTGACGGGATACAAGCCGGGGGAAGAATTTATCACCTCAAATGTTTTATTACTGGATGATTCTCAACAGGTAAAGATAGGAAAACCCTTTATAGAGAATGCAAAGGTAAAATTAAAAGTTCTCGAAGATTTCAGAGGACCTAAAATTCGTGGTTTTGTTTACAAAAGAAAAACGGGGTATTCAAAAAGATGGGGGCATAGGCAAAATTTGCAAAAAATCCAGGTTGTTGAAATTATTCCTTGATTAAAGTTCTTATTCAATTTGGGAAAGATAAGAAAGTATATAAATTGCAAATTGAAGGACATGCCCCAGTATCAGATGGTATGAGTTTGGAATGTGCATCTGTCTCTATTTTGGTTGATACTATTGATATAGCTTTTACAGAAATTTTTGATTATAATGTAAAAATTAAAAAAAAAGATGGGTATTTCTCTCTGGAGGTTAAGAAGGCTAATGAAGATATTGAAAAAATTTTAGCACCTTTCATTAAAGTTTTTTATAAATTAGCTAAACAATTTAAAGAAATTGATTTTGTAATTCAAAAAGAAAAGGAGTAAGAAAAATGGCACATAAAAAAGGTGGTGGTTCCACAAAAAATGGTAGAGATAGTATTTCCAAACGATTAGGTGTGAAAGTGTTTGGTGGAGAAGTCGTTAAAGCTGGAAATATTATTGTAAGGCAGAGAGGAACAAAATTTCATCCAGGTAAAAATGTAGGTATTGGAAAAGATTATACTCTTTACGCTTTAATTGATGGTAAAGTTAAATTCGAGCACATCAATCGTTTAAAACAAAAAGTTTCTGTATATCCTTTTTAAAAAAAATTGAGCTTTATAGACGAAATAGAAATTACTGTAGAAGCAGGAAAAGGTGGTAAAGGTTGTGTTAGCTTCCATAGAGAAAAATTCATAGCAAAAGGTGGTCCTGACGGTGGAGATGGAGGTAAAGGGGGGGATATTTATTTTATTGCTGATCATAATCTTTCAAGTTTAACGGGATTTCTTTCCAGAAACTATTTTAAAGCTCAGGATGGTCAACCAGGGAAAAACAATAAACAGCATGGTTCTGATGGACAAGATCTACATATAAAAGTACCCGTAGGTACTCTAATTATAGATTCTGAAACCAAGATAATTATAGGAGAACTGAATTTTGATGGACAAACGATTCAGGTTGCCAAAGGGGGAAAGGGAGGATTGGGTAACACTCATTTTGCATCTTCTACCAATCAAACACCTATGTATGCTCAGCAGGGATTACCAGGAGAAATTAAAAAAATAAAACTCAGCTTAAAACTGATAGCAGATGCAGGGCTTGTGGGCTTTCCCAATGCAGGAAAATCTACCATTTTAGCTTCTTTAACGAAAAGCAATCCAAGGATTGCAGATTATCCCTTTACCACGTTAAATCCCAATCTGGGAGTTTTATTTTATCAGATTGATGTTTTTACAGAAAGGCGTCTTCTTCTGGCAGATATACCTGGCATAATTGAAGGTGCGAGTAAGGGTATTGGTCTGGGAATTTCTTTTTTAAAACATATTGAGCGTGTTAAATTGATTCTCTATGTTCTTGATATTTCTTCTATTCGTCTTGCAAAAGAATATTTAATTTTAAGAGATGAATTATCTCAGTATTCTAAAACTTTACTTGAAAAAGAAAGTATGATTATCTTTAATAAAATTGATCTTGTTGATTATGATGAGGAGTATATTCTTATGATATATGAAGAGTTTAAAAATGAAATAAAACGATTTCAGCCTACTATTGAAGAAATTCCTGTATTCTTTATATCAGCTAAAGAAAAAAAACGTCTTGAAGACTTAAAGAAAAAGATTTTTGATTATTTCCCCGTATCCACATTTGCGGAAATATTTTTGAAGGAATCTTATTATGAGAACACGAACTGAAGTTTTGCAAAATTTGGGAACAATCCATCGTATTGTTATTAAAATAGGTTCCAATCTTATTATTCATCCTGAAACTAAAGAAATTCAAAATCAGATTATTGATAATTTAATTCAAGATATTTTATTTTTGAGGAAAAGAAATATAGAAGTAATCCTAGTTTCGAGTGGAGCCATTGCTTTTGCCAGAAAACTGTTATCTATGCAAAATGGAAGTCATTATAGTTCTTTAATCAAAAAACAAGCACTGGCATCCATTGGTCAAATAGAATTAATGAATTTTTATAAAGAAAAATTTTCTCAGTATAATTTAGGTATTGCTCAGATTTTAATTACTGCCAATGATTTTAGAGATCGAGTGACTTATCTGAATATTGGTCATACTGTTCAGGAAATTTTAAAAATGAATCAAATTCCTATTATTAATGAAAACGATACTGTATCCACAGATGAAATTAAATTTGGGGATAATGATTTTTTAAGTGGTGCTACCGCTTCTCTTCTTCATGCACAATTATTATTTTTATTAACATCTGTTGAAGGATTTATAGTTAATGAAAAAAGAGTTTCTCTTCTTAATAATATTAATGAACAAACTTTAAAATATGCAAAAGGACCTACTGGTTTTGGTAGTGGAGGTATGTACTCTAAAATTAGAGTTGGAAAACTCTGCCTTCAATCAGGACTCAGTATGGCAATTTTACCTGGCTTTGAGAAAAATTCAATTCAAAGATTTTTTCTGGGAGAAGATATTGGTACACTCATTTATCCAGAAAAAAGGTTTTACATAAAAGCAAAAAAAAGATGGCTTCTTTTTGCTAAAACAAAAGGTGCCATCATTATCGATGAAGGTGCAGAGATAGCTTTAAAACAACACTGTAAATCCCTCTTACTTGTAGGGATCAAAGATATTGAAGGTTCATTTACTTATGGTGATGTAGTAGAAATTAAAAATCAAAAACACCAGGTTATAGGTAGAGGAGTAATTTATATACCTTCAAGAATTCTAAAAAACAAAATAGCAAATATAAAAGAAAGAACATCTTATTTAGAAAATTTTCCTTATGAAGTTGTTCATAGAAATAATTTAATTCTTGAATCAATTTAAAACGGCCAGTTAGTAGGAGGATAACTAATCAATTTCATTTTTTCTTTTTTTGTAGGATGTATGATTTCTAATTCATAAGCCCATAAAGTAGGAAAAGGAACGGTTTTGTCTTTTCCGTATTTTCTATCTCCCAGTAAAGGTGCACCTTCTTTTGCAAATTGAAATCGTATTTGATGAAATCTACCAGTTTTTAAGCTTACAATAAACTTATAAAATCGAAGTTGATTTCTTTTGATAATTTCCTGTAATTCATATTCCAGGATTGCCTTTTTACTGAATTTATCCTCTTCTTTTCCAGATATAGCTATTTTTCTTCGGGAATCTTTCTTAATAAAATGAATCATAATTCCTTTTTTGCCTGTTTTTGGAATATTTCTTGTTATTACGATATATTTTTTTTGCACAATATGATTTTTAAATTGCTCTGATAATCGCTTTGCACTTTTTGATGTTTTTGCGAAGACAATGACTCCTCCCGTATTTCTATCTAATCTATGCACTAAGGCTAAGTATACATTTCCTTTCTTTTGATATTTTTCTTTTAGATATTTTTTTAGTTCATCCAGTAAATTGGGATTGTTTCTTTCATCAGATTGAGTTAAGAAACCAGCTGATTTGGAAACTACAAGAATTTGATTATCTTCATATAGAATAGAAAACATAATCAATAAAAATTTAAAGGAAATTCATAGCCAAGTTTTATATATCGATTATGACCTCTTACATTATTGTATAATTGATAACCAGAAATAGCTCTAAAAAATAACATTCCCCCAATAATATTACCAGAATATTTTTGGGGATCCCATTTATTACGAAACCAATTTTTACCACCTGCCCAGATAATAAATAAATCGAAAACTGTAAACCAGATACTTCTACTTATCATCTGTTCTTTTGTCAGAGATGGTGATTGATAACCTGTATAGCTAATGCCCAGTACGGGATGTATTAAATTGAAGGTTTGAGAAAGTAAATACGATTTATCTGTAATGGGCTTAAAATTTAACTCCTTCAGATTTTCTGTGCTGATTTTTTCCAGATAAAAAATAGAACGAATGGATAAAGCATCTCCACTATCTCCTTCAACGCGAATTACAACAAAGTCGGGCTTTTTTTCCATTGCCATAATGTAAATTTTATATTCAAAAGGAGAAATCCATCGTGAAACCCATGCGAAATCATTCCCATCTGTTTTTTCCAGAGGTTTATAATTTTCTTTGTCAATTTTAGACAGAATTTCTTCTATTTTGATTTTTGTTTGTTCTAAACTATACTGAGAATAAAAAGAATATGAATCCTGACTTATTAAAGGCTTTATCATTAAAAATATAATTAGGATATAAAATATCTGGAGGTAATTTTTCATAGAGCCAATACTCTGTAATGAAATCTTAGATCAATAATTTCTTTGATTTTTTTAATAGCTTCCGAAATTATAAATATGCACTTATTTTTATTATTTTTAATTTCTCCCCTTTTTGCAGAAACCTTGGCCTATATAAATACTAATCCTCAGAAAGAATCAATAAATATAGATTTTCAGCACTTACCCTATATTAGGGACCATCAAATCTCTCAATATAGAAAAGAGGTAATTGAGAATATTAAATCCACCTTTCGAGCGGGAAATTTAAAGCATCCTTTAAGAATATACAAATATAGAATTAAAAAAAATGAAGATTTTTTTAAAGTTATGATTCAATTCTCTCTCGATCAAATTACTTTATTAAGTTTGAATGAAATTCTTGGTTTAAAAAACATGGATGATTTTAAGGAAAATCAGGAAATTCTGGTATCAAATGCAAGAGGTGTTTTTTCAAATGAACAAAAACATCAATATAAATATTATACAATTTTTATAAAGAATAAAAATTTTTATTTTTATCCTGGGCAGAGGAATTATTTAATCAATAGAAAAAAATTATCGATTCCTGAAAAAGAAAATTTAGAAGAAAATTATAATAAAGTATTTTTTCCTCCTCTCGAAAAAGGGATTATAACTTCTTTAATGGGGAAGAGAATTAACCCTTTAACTGGTAAAGAACAATTTCATACAGGAATTGATATTAAAACAGAACTAAACTCGAAAATTTATGCAATTATCGAGGGAGAAGTTATTTTTTCTGGGTTTTTAAAAGGTTATGGTAAAACTGTAATTTTAAAAAATCGAGAACATAAGTTTTTGTATGCTCACCTATCCCGACTTTTGGTAAAGAAAGGAGATTTTATTAAGAAAGGAGAATGGATTGGCAATACAGGCACTACAGGAATCTCCACAGGACCTCACCTCCACCTTGAATGGTTTCATAATTCAAAACTAAAAGACCCTTCTTTGCTTTTTCCTCAATATAGATTACGGGAGTAATGTATATATTTTAAGTTGGCAATTTTAAAAAATAAAAATTCAGTTCATAATATGAATTTAAAAAATAAAATTTTATTGATTATGATTTCGGGATATCTTTTAATTTTAATACTAGGTCTTTCTTTATTTTATATAAATTATCGAGCAAATATTGAAAGACAGCAATTTGAAGAAATGCAAAAATTAGAAAAATCCTTTTATGCGTTCGTAAAGGAGAATATAAAAAGTTTAGAAAGCTTTAAAATTAATTTCCATTAATCAAAAATATTTAAAAGCTGCTACGAATTTTGATGGAGCACTATTATAAATAATTTTAATCGATATAAAGGATTTGTAAATATTAGGACTATTTTATATTTATCAAATGCCATTAAAAAAATATTCAAATACAGAAGTTGAATATATTTTTTTATCAAAGGATTACTCTAACGTATTTGAGCAAAATAAAAAAGAACTTATAATCGTCAGTTTGATCACTACATTTTCAACAAAATATTTAGCTAAGGATATAGAAGTTTTATTAAAAAATACAATCGAGCAGGTAGAATCTATCTATAAAAAAATAGAAAGTTCTGAAGAAAAAGCTTAAGAAGCTATATCAAATTTCATTGAAAGTCAAAGAAAATTTTATAAAGATTAGCTATGCAATTGATCTTTTAGATCACAAAATAAAGGAAATATTCAATGCTATTGAAAATCAATTTTATGCAATTCAAGATGTAACAAAGGCAGTGATGCAAATTTTAAAATTTTCTGAAAAGAATTTAAAAGCATCTCAGGAAGAATCTGAAATAATTAGAAATTTTATAACAGGAATAAATAATATTTATGAATTGTTAAATAAATATAACTAAAAAACATATATGCTCTTAAATGCAAAAATTGCCCATATTCAGTTAATAAAAAATTTATATAAAGCAATATCCAGTCATATTAAAAATTCAGAAAAAGTAAATGAATTGATGGAACAGCTGAGTCAATCTATTGAATGTTTACAGCAATACTTAAAACTTTTAATTGTTAAATATATGTAAAGTTTTTATCAAACTTATAAATTTTTTATATTACTGGTTTCAAAGAACTTTCTTTGTTATGTCCTGAATTTGGGAAAGTATCAAAATTTTGATTTATTAAAGAAATACCTAAATTTTTTCGAATCTATGAAAAATAAAAGTTTAGCAACTCTGATTTTATTTTTTTTATTTATGGAAAATCTTCTTTCAGAAGAAAATAAAATAGGTATTGGGCTGTCTTTATTTTATCCTACAGGCATTTCGTTGAAATATCGTATTCAGCCGCAGTTATTGGTTGAATCTTCCTTGGGAGTGGGAAGAGGAAATCATTTTCATCTGGGAATTCAATATGAATTTTATAACATAGATAATATATTATATCTTTATAGTGGAGGTGCTATTGCAATAGAAGAAGTAAAAAAAAAGGAAAAATTATTCAGAGGTATTTTTTCTGAAAGCAGAGCAAGTGTTCCGGGGCTTCGCATTCCTTTGGGATTAAGTTTTTATTTAGAAAACCGTGTTTTGGAATTCTTTAGCGAAATAAATTTAAATATTTTCTCTGGTAGCAATGTGGAATCTTATATAGGTATGGCTTTAGGCATAAGGGCTTATCTTTAAGAAAAAGAATGACAGGAAATATAAAATAATATTTTCGATGTTATGGATAAAGTACAAATAGGAGTAATTGGTGGTTCTGGTTTTTACCAGATAGATGGATTTGAAATTGTGGATGAAATTTTTCCAGATACTCCCTGGGGCAAACCTTCGGATAGTATTTTTATTGCCAGATATCAGGGGATTTTAATTGCTTTTCTTTCCCGGCATGGTAGAGGACATTATTATAACCCAACGGAAGTTCCTTACAGAGCTAATATAGCTTCATTAAAATCCATTGGGGTGGAACATATACTATCTTTTTCTGCTGTGGGATCACTGAGGGAAAAAATTAAACCTCGCGATTTTGTTATTCCCAATCAAATTATTGATCGAACAAAGGGAATCAGACCTCATACATTTTATGAAAATGGAATTGTTGCTCATTTTATGTTTGCGGATCCGTTTTCGAAAGTTCTTGCAGATGCAATTCATAAGCACAAGGATGTTTTGGATGTAAAAATGCATAAAAATAAAACCTTAGTTTGTATGGAAGGTCCGGCTTTTTCTACAAGAGCGGAATCCCATCTTTATAGAAGCTGGGGAGCAGATGTAATTAATATGAGTGTATTGCCGGAAGCAAAATTAGCAAGAGAAGCTGAAATTTCCTATCAGATGATTTGTATGTCAACAGATTATGATTGCTGGAAAGAAGATGAAGAAGATGTTAGTGTGGAGCTCGTTCTTGAAAACTTACATGCAAATGCAGAAAATGCAAAAAAATTACTGAAATCTCTGATTCCTTCTGTGTATCATTTACCCAATCCTTATAAAAATACTATACATTCGTCAATAATTACAGCTCCCGAAAAAAGAAATCCTGAACAACTCAATAAGCTCAGGTTTTTATTTCCAGATTTATGATGGGAGCATACCTTCTTTTTTCTGGATACTTTCTATAATATTTCTTGTTTTATGAGAAATGTAGTTGATAGCTTCAGACTCAAGTAGATTGATAAATTCTTCTACCTGAATTGCTTCTGAAAAAATAACTTTGACCTTCTTATATTGACATCTCAATGGAATTCTTGCTACTTCTTCGGGGAGCTTCATCATCTGTCGAATATGATACGGAATTGGGATGGCTGAAATTTCTTCTTCCTGTGGAATAATACAAAATGGAATTACAGGAACTTGGGCTTTATAAGCAAAAATAGCAAATCCCAAATGAAATTCTGCCATAGGAGCAGAAAAATCATTTTGTAAAATATAATCGTGTCCTTCAGGAAAAATCCCCAGTATTTCTCCTTTTTTTAACACAGAAAGAACTTTTTTGATAGCTCCTACACTGATATTCCCCTGTATATCCATAGGAATAACACCAGTATTTTCAATTAGTTTTTCAAAGACGGGAATATTTTTGGTATAATCTGCAGCAATCCAGGAAATATAATAAGGAACAATCGAAGAAACAATAAAAGGATCCATATCTGAACGATGATTCCCTGCTAAAATTCTTCCTCCTTTTTTTGGTATATTATCCAATCCTGAATGATGAATATCTACTAAAATGTTTAAAATAGGACTTAATAAAATTTTTAAACCCTGAAAAACTTCTTTCTCATTGAATTTAATAAAATTAGAGCTAGCCATTAATTTTATAGTTATTCAGTCTCTTTATCTGTCAATAAGTATTACATTCCAAAAATTTTAATTTCTAAAATTTATGTTTTAATTTTCATATGATTCTTGAATTCTATCTATAAAAATTTTTTAATATCAGGAACGGAATTTATACTCTTTCTTTGAATCTGTATTGTTTCAATAGCAAAAAACGTATTCTCAGTAAAAGGACGAATCTGAAATCCCTTTAAAAAAAACTGTGTTTTGTTATCCAGTAAATTCTCTTTGTAAATATTTTTTATTATTTTTGTACTATCATAAAAATATTCAAATTGATTTTCATCGATGGTGATTTGTTTTTTATCGATTAAAAATTTTCTATTCTCCATTTCTAAAATTAGAGAAATTTCATAAGATCCATAGACATTGATGATTTTCAAATTAATGTAAAAAAAAGCGGGAACAGGGATTTTTTCTTTATAGAGAATTCTAAAACTTTCCCTTCCTTCATAAAAAATCAATAATTTATTTTCTTGATTTAAAATTTTACTTTGAAATATAAATCCTTGATTGGATTTTAAGTTATACTGTAAAGCTTCTGGATATTGTATTACCTCATCTGAAAAAATAGAATTTCCTATTGTAAGGATAAGCAAAAAAAAATAATTACGGGGAAAGAAAAAAATTTTCTTAATCATTTTATAATTAAGTTCTTTTTTCAAATATTAATTATATGAGTCTACTGAATTTTATAAATCCCAACTATTGTATTTATTGTAAAAAAGAATCAGAAAATGTAATTTGCAAGGATTGCTGGAGTCAATTTGAAAAACATAAACTTAGTGAAAATCGATGTAAAAAGTGTTATCATTTCATTCTGCAAGATACCTGTCATTTTTGTAGTAGTAGATTTATTTATTTTGATTCTTTAATTGCTTTTTATGAATATAATTCTTTTACAAGAAAAGCTTTGTTAGAATGGAAATATAAAGGAGTTCATTCTGTTTATAAGTTTTTTTTACATGATTTAATCAAAACCATTCAAAGAATACAGCCTGATAGAATAGGTTTTATTCGTTCTGGAAAACATGGTACACATTATCGATCTTTCGAAGTTTTAGAAACACTAGTTAAAGAAGCTTCAAAAAATACGCAAATACCTTTTTCTTCTGATCTGGTAAAAGTCAAAAAAATTAAACAGAGTAAAAATAAACAACTTGAAAGATTTTTTGATGTATTGTTTTCTTTCAGGTTGACAAAAGAAATAAAAGGAATAAATAAATACTTACTAGTTGAAGATTTGGTAACTACAGGGGCAACTTCTAATGAAGCAAGTAGGGTTTTAAAGGAAAATAAGGTTCGTGAAGTTTATATAGTAAGCATATTTATGGAAGAGATGCAAGAGGATAGTATATGGAATCAGTATCAAAATCAAAAAAGGATGATATTGTAGTTTTAAAAATCAAAGGAGGCATACACCATATAGATACACCCAGCTTTGAAAAAGAATTAGTTTCCGTAATAGAAGAGAGAAATTACAAAATAGTACTGGATTTAACCCAGACAGAATATTTATGTTCTTCTTCTTTGGGGGTTTTAATATCCCTCGAGCGTAAGATAAAAAGAAAAGGAGGAGATATACGGCTGGTAATAATCAAAGCAGAAATACTTAAAGTTTTACAAATCACTTTATTGAATAAAGTATTTAGAATTTTTTCCAGTCTGGAAGAAGCCATAAAATCCTTTAATGAAGGGAATGTATGATTACTTTAAGAAAAACGGGAATATTGCTGGCTTCTAATAATTCAGGAAAACTTAAAGAATTACAGGAAATGTTGGATGATTTTGGAATCAAAGTATATACACCTAAAATGTTAAACTTAAATCTAATTATAGAGGAAAATGGTAAAACTTATTATGAAAATGCGGAATTTAAAGCTAAAGGGTATTTTCAGGCAACTGGCATTCCTACTCTTGCTGATGATTCTGGGCTGGAAGTAGATTGTTTAAAAAAACAGCCAGGAGTTTATAGTGCAGGATATGGGGGCGAACATCTTACCGACGATGAAAGAAATGAATATCTTTTAAAGCAAATTAAAAATGTGGCGGATTATTTACGAACTGCTCGGTTTGTTTGTGTTCTGGCTTTTATTTATGATGCGAATCAACCTATAAAATTTTATGAAGGTTATGCAGAAGGGAAAATCATTTATCGTCCTCGCGGAAAAAATGGCTTTGGTTATGATCCCATTTTTGAAGATTTACACTTAAAGAAAACTTTTGCGGAATTAGAACCGGAAGAAAAGAATAGGGTAAGTCATAGGGCAATGGCTTTAAAAAAATTTATTCAAGATCTGCGATTATTTTAGATTCCAGAGACGAATGTTCAAGAATATTTAAATTAGGAGCAAGGGTTTTTATATATCGATCAAAATATAAAAATTGTTTCAATAGTAAACCAAACTCTCTCGGAAATCGAATGCCATTATCTTTTGCTACTTTAACAATAGTTAAAAGTTTTTCATTGATTTCTTCTTCTGAAAAGGTTTCCAGATTATTAAAAACTGAAAAAGAATTTTCTAAATCCCGGGCAAAGTTTTGGATATGTATATTTCTGGAAGCAATACCTGTCTGTACCAGACCTTCTGCCAATAATAAAAAATTGATGGGTTCAGACTCGAGAGCAATCATAATTTTTTGAAGACCATTCCAAGTAGATTTTTGAATTCTTCCGATAATCCCAAAATCGATAAAAGCAATTTTCTCGTTTTCCAGCAATAATAAATTTCCAGCATGAACATCTGCATGGAAAAAATCAAAAAAAATCAAACTTAAAAACCAAACCTGAAGGGCTCGAGAAATGATTTTTTGTGGATTCTTTGCATAAGTTTTTATAATTTCTGGATCTCTTAAGGGAATACCCTGAAGCTTTTCCATTGTGATTACTTTTGAAGTCGTATATTCATCATAAATATAAGGAACAATTACATCATCAATATTCATTTTGTTTAAAAAGTTTCGAAAATCCTTTGTATGTTTTGCTTCGAGGATAAAATCACATTCTTTTATCATACTGTGTTGTAAATCTTCTATGATTTCAGATAAAGATAATCGTTTGATAGAGGGAAAGAAAACTTCCAGTATTTTAGATGAAAAGTAAAGTAAATTCATATCAGTGAGAATAATATCCATAACATTAGGCTTCTGGATTTTTAAAACTACTTTATCTCCATTGTGTAATATGGCTTCGTGGACCTGAGCAATAGAGGCACTGGCAATTGCGTTGGGATTAATTTCTCTAAATATCTTTGATAAGGGTTTTTTTATTTCTGATTTTAAAACTTTTTCCATATCTGAAAATGGTAATGGTCGAGTTTGATCCAGACATTTTTGAAACTCTTTTACGAATTCCTCTGGAAAAATAGAAGGAGTACTGGCAATGAATTGTCCCAGTTTAATATAGGTTGTTCCCAGTTCTTCAAAGGCTTCTCTTAGAATTTGAGGTGCAGGTTTGTTATCTCCTGCAATAAGAGATATCCCTTTTTGAGAAAAAACACTTACAGTTTCTGCAATTCTTGTACTATTTTTTAAAAAAAAATCAATCATACATACATTTTATTTATTGAATTTTTTATATCAATATTAAATTTCTGGAATTGGTTTTATTAGTTCTCTATAAAAACAATCACTATAATGTATTGTTTTTATTTTTTTTAAAAATACCTTTTTTACAGGAACTACCAGATATTGTTTTTTCTCAGTTGATTCTGCAAAAAAAATATGATTTACTGTAAAATCCATAATTATAGAAAATATATGATATTCATCGCTTATTGAAAAAATTAAATAACAGAAATCTTCATTATACGAATTCCCCGGAAAATACAAATCTGTTATAGAAGAAATTGGATTTTTTCTAAATTTTAATTTAAAGATTGGACCTTTCCTGAAAAAATTTATTGTTTCAGATATATTGATAAAAAACCCCTTTAAAATAGCTTCCTCTTTTGAATAAAGAGTTCCATAAATTAAAGGGATGGGATTTTTGAAGTTTTCAAGATATAAAATTTTAATAGGTTTTATAATTTTT
>FWPU01009022.1_pt1 | contig 16172 bp, 12 predicted proteins | sample 2228361 | NCBI WGS metagenome assembly FWPU01 (sample SAMEA103939777, study PRJEB20133) | metagenome
TGTGTCTGCTTCAGAATATGCGCCTTCAAGCGCGGAGCGCAGCATAGACCTTCTCAGCCCCCATTTCAGGCGGTGTGTGCCTTTGTGTGTTGTACAGGTTATCAAGGATCGGTGTGTTCTGTCTACATTCTAATAGAGCGAAGCGAAGAATCTCGGAGATGCTTCGGCTAATGCCTCAGCATGACAACAAAAGACGAGACCTAACCCCCTGCTCCCTTCCCTGCGAGGGAAGGGGAGTTGCACCTCTCCCTGCGTCGGGAGGTCGGGAGAGGGGTCTCACATGGTTCACCGGGAGGTTCGCCCTCCACATCCTGCGTTACATGTTGTTCAAACAAATCGCGTACTCGTAGCACGGGCGTCCCCGCCCATGTGTGCCAACTCCCGTTTTGCTGACCGCATCGTGTCATCGGAAGCGAGTAAACAATAACTGGTGCATGGGCAGGATGCCCGTGCTACGGATTTTCAAAAACCCTTTATGCTCAGGTAAAATGAGGGCAACCTGGGAGGTGAAGCTGATGCTGTATGACGCCATCGAATTTGCCGTCCAGAAGCATCGCGGACAGAGGCGCAAGGGCACGAATATTCCTTACGTCCTGCACCCGTTGAACGTCGGTTACCTGTTGATGAAGGTGGGCTGTTCCGAAGAGGTAGCGATGGCGGGCTTCTTGCATGATACGCTGGAGGATACGGCGACCACCGCCGACGAGCTGAGAGAGCGCTTCGGTGAGCGGGTAGCATGGCTGGTAGAGCAGGTAACCGAACGCGACCGCTCCCAGCCCTGGGAGGAGCGCAAACGGCACACCGTGGAGCACCTGCGCCGTGTGGAGGATGAAGATGTGCTTCTGATCGCCTGCGCGGACAAGCTGGACAATGTGCTGAGTGCGCTGGATGGAATGACCGCGTCCAGCGTGCGAGTGTGGGAGCATCTCAACGCGCCGGTGTCCGCCCAGCGCTGGTACTACACCACGCTGGCAGAGCTGTTCGTGCAGAGGCTAACGAGCGAGCCGGGCGCCACCCTTGCCCGACAGATGCAGGAAGCCACTCGCCGGGTGTTCCAGAGCTTGCCAGAGTAACGAGGAGGGTATGCCTTGCAGGGGGACGCAGGAAACCGGTTCCCCAGCACGAATCGCCTACTCCGACTCACCTCAGGAGGATACTGATGACGTCACGAGAACGGGTGCTTGCTGCCATCGAGTTTCGCGGTCCCGACCGCGTTCCTTTCCAGCACGCGGTATTTCCCGGCGCGTTCTGGCGGCACGGGCAGAAGCTGGCAGACCTGCTGAACGCTCGCCCCGACGATTTCGGGGGGCGCAACTTCACCATCCCGCCCGAGCCAGAGATAGAAGGAGACATCGAGGAGTATGTGGACGAATGGGGGAGCCGGTGGCTGAGGCGCAAAGGCTACAGCGCGGGCGAGGTGAAAGAGGCGCCCATCAAAAGCTGGGATGACCTGCGCACCTATCAGTTTCCACCTGTCGCCGACGACAGCGTTTTTGAAGAGATTGGCAGGCGACTGCGCTCGCCAGAGCGAGATTGGTTCAGCGCGCCGGGCGGGTTCATCCTCTTCGAGCGACTGCAATGGCTACGCACCAGTGAACAGCTGTTCCTCGACCTCGCGGAAGAGCCGGAACCGCTTCATGAACTCGCCGACCGTATTGTGGACTGGAACATCCGGCACATCCAGAAGTGGCTCAGGGCAGGGGCGGATGCCATCTTTTTTGCCGACGACTGGGGCGCGCAGGACCGTCTGCTCATCAGCCCGCGCCAGTGGCGTTCGTTCTTCAAGCCGCGTTATCAACGCATGTTTGAGGTGGTGAAGGACGCCGGCAAGCATATCTTCTTCCACACGGACGGCTGGACGGTGGACATCTGGGACGACCTGATGGAGATCGGCGTGGATGTGCTGAACCCTCAACATCCGCTGATGCCCCGGCACCTGCTGGAGGAGAAGCTGGCGGGCAAGGTGTGTATCCGCTCCGACCTTGACCGGCAATACATCATTCCCTTCGGCACGCCCGAACAGGTGCGACAGCACGTGAAGGAGGCCGTCGAGACCTTTGGCAGGTTCAACGGGGGACTGATTCTGCACGGCGAGATAGGTCCTGAGGTCCCGTGGGAGAACATTGTGGCGATGTACGAGGCGTTCGAGGAGTTCGGACGGCTGTGACTGGTGTTTCACATATCGCCGCGGAACATGCCGGCGTCGCGCTGGAGGTAACTGCGCAGTCTCAGTACCGCCTGCGTGTGCAGCTGGTAGACGCGCGATTCGGATACGCCGAGCACCTTGCCGATTTCGCGAAACGTCAGACCTTCGTAGTAGTACAGGGCGATAACAAGGCGTTCACGTTCAGGCAGGCGGTCGATAGCTTCAACGAGCAGGCGACGCATCTCGCGCTGTTCCACTTCGGCGATGGGGTCGGCAGTGGCGTCCGACAGCACGTCCGAAATGTGCAATTTCTCGCTGGCGTCCTGAGATCCCAGGATCAGGTCATCCAGCGAGAGCAGATTGGTGCGTCCGGCGTCGCACAGCAACTGGTGGTACTCCTCGAGCGGGATGCCCAGCGCCTCGGTAATCTCCTCTTCGGTGGGTGGGCGACCGAGCTTTCCCTCGAGCGCCGAGTAGGTGCGTTCGAGGTGCTTCACGCGGTCACGCACGGAGCGAGGCACCCAGTCTTCGGAGCGCAGGAGCTCCAGAATAGCGCCGCGGATCAGGGCGATGGCGTAGGTTTCGAACTTCACCTCGCGGGATGGGTCGAACTGATCCACCGCCTTGATAAGCCCCATGATGCCCGCGCTCACGAGGTCTTCACGGTCCAGCGTCGGCGGGAGCGAACTGACAACGCGCCCGGCGGTAATCTTGACGAGATAAGCGTAGCGCTCGATAATCTGGTTGCGCGCCTGTGGGTCGCCATAGCGCTTGTATCGCTCCCACGCTTTGTCCATCTCCGCTGTCGGCATGCCCTGCCTTTTCTCCTGTGCGATAGAATGCCGCAAGTCGATGTGTTACTCGCTAGCCTATGCAGCTTGTGGTTGCTCCACTTCTTGTTCCGGAGAGGTCTCCTCAACAGACGATTCGGCTGGTGCAGGTCGGTCTTCGGAGGGGCTGGCTGAGCTTCGCGTTGTGGGAAGAACCAGCTGAAAGACGATCATCACACCGGCAAGCATGACGAAGACGGTTGCGGCACGCAGCAGGCTGGTCGCCAGCGAGATGCCGCTCCAGCTTGCCAGAAGCCACGTCCACAACGCGCCAAACAGAGCTACCAGCCACGTCAGCCGACTTGCGTTCATCCGGAACTCCGCACAATCGTTAGTATAGCATAACGGCACTGCGAATGCCACTTCCTGGAGGGCGAACCTCCCGGTGAGTCTAGCCCTCTCCTGGATGCAGGGAGAGGCGTTTCCCCCTTTCTTCGTGAGGGGTCAGGTTATGGTGTCAAACCCCTCTCCGTTCTCTCCCCGATGCGGGGAGAGGCGTTGCCCCCTTCCCTTGCAGGGAAGGGGGACAGGGGGGGCAGGTTCGACCTTGACGCGCCTAAGCCGCCTCCATCTGCCGTTTACGCTGTTCCAGCGCGCGCAGGTAGAACTGCGCGTACTCCCCGGCGGCATGGTTCCACGAGAAGTCCTGCCGCAAGGCGATGTCTACCAGCTTACTCCATACCTCGGGCTGCTGATATACCTTGAGCGCGCGCTTGATTGCCTTCAGCAGTTCCGCCGGGTCGTACTGCTCGAACACGAAACCGTTGCCCTTACCGGTGCGCGGCAAGAACTCGGAAACGGTGTCCGCGAGACCGCCAGTCTTGCGCACGATCGGGATGGTTCCGTAGCGCAATGCCATCATCTGCCCCAGCCCGCACGGCTCGAAGCGCGACGGCATCAGGAACATGTCGCTTCCCGCGTAGATGCGCTGGGCAAGGTCGGGATCGAACCCGATGAATGCCTTCATCTGCAGTGGATGCTCGGATGCCAGCTCGGTGAAGAGTTGTTCGTAGCGCGGGTCACCCGTGCCCAGCACCACGAACTGGAACCCCATGCCCAGTATCTTCTTCGCGATGGGTGCAATCAGGTCGAGTCCCTTCTGGTCGGCAAGACGGGTGATCATGCCCATGACAGGGATGTCCGCCTTCACCGTGAAGCCGCACTCTTTCTGCAAACTTGCCTTGCACTGCGCTTTGCCCGATGGGTCATCCGCGCTGTAGTGGGCGGGGATGCGCGGATCGGTCGCCGGGTTGTATTCTTCGTAGTCGATGCCGTTCAGGATGCCCTCCAGCCTGCCCTGCGCGGCGATGTACTGCAGAAGCCCTTCCATCCGGCAACCGTATTCCGGAGTCTGAATCTCCTTCGCATAGGTCTTGCTGACGGTGTTCACCATGTCGGAGTAGACGATACCGCCTTTCAGGAAGTTGACGCGCCCATAGAACTCCAGCCGCTCGTAGTGGAACAGCCATTCGGGCAGTCCCGCCTTCCACAGCAGGTCGTATCCGAACTCGCCCTGATACGCCAGGTTGTGGATGGTGAACACCAGCCCTACCTTCTGCCATTCTGGCTGGTGTGCATGGAGCACCCGGATGTATACCGGCACGAACCCCGTATGCCAGTCGTTGGCGTGGATGATGTCGGGCATCCAGCCGATCTCTTCCAGCATGAAGGGGATGGCGCGGTCAAAGAAGATATAGGGGTCGGGTTCCATGGCGTATATCTTTTTCGACTCGGTTGCCTCGGTGAAGTAGCGGTGGTGACCCACCAGGTACACCGGAGTGCCGTCATTCAGGCTGGTGCGTCGGATGATTGCCTCTTCGGTGTTCACCGGATTGATGGGCACAGGCAGGCTCTTCACAACGGTTCGCACGGAGTAGTTGGGGTTCTTCTCAATCATGCGGTAGCAGGGCATGGCGATTCGCACATCGTGTCCCTGTGCCCGCAGTGCTTTGGGCAACGCGCCTGCCACATCGGCTAACCCGCCTACCTTTGCCAGCGGGGCAACCTCTGCGGAAACAATCAACACTTTCAAGCTACGAGCCATGGTTGTTCCTCCTCTTTCGGTATCGGCAGCAGAGCCGGCGGACGCAGTTGGTCGGACAGCCTTGCCAGAAAGGCATGAAGCCCTTTGCCCGCTCCCGGATACGGCATAATACGGGTTCGGAGTTCTGCCGCGAGGGCAGATAGTCCTTTCGCCGCCATGCTATCGGGCCACGTCAGCCAGAAGCAGGCGTTCTGCTCTGCTGCTGCACTCACTAGGTTATCTTCCACAATTCCGCCCAGAAGTCGCACTCTGCCGGGGAACTGCTTGCAGAGAAGCTGTTCCACCTGTTTGCCAACTTTCTGAGCCTGCGTAGACGAGGCGCACCGGTTCATCACCCAGCCAACCTGCAGGTCGGGGCGGTGCAGGAGCAAACGCTTCACCAGACTATACGTGTTCAGCAGGCTTTCGCGTTGCGGGAGGGCGATTGCCAGTACGATGTCGGAGGACAGGGCATAGGCAAGGGTGTCGGTCGAACTGGCGCTGCCGGTATCGATCAGAAGCACGTCCGCCATCAGTTCGAGGCTTCGCAGGCGTTCGATCACGTCGCGCTGTCCACGCGCAGAGAGCCTCTTCATCGCCAGGATGCGGGTTCCTCCCGGCAGGATACGGATACCTGCGGCGCCGGGCACCAGGATTTCGGGCAGGTCGCGCCGGTCTGCGAAGAGGTCTTCAAGGGAGTATTGTGGTTCGGTTCCCAGCAGGCGACTGCAGTTCAGTGCTCCTGTGTTGCCATCTAACAGCACCACATGGCGCCCTGTCTGCCCGAGAAGAGCGGAGAGGTTGGTGGCGATGGTGGTCTTGCCAGATTCGGCTGTGCCGCTGACGACGCTGATCACCCAGGTGCCCATGCGCAAGCCGGGTGTGATACCCAGTGCTCCATCTGCCGGTTGCTGTGAGATAAGCCTGCGCAGACCAAACGCCTGATCCTGAACCGGTGTCACCTCCGCGCCCCCCGTGTCTCTAAAGTAACCTGTTAGGATTATCGGGATGCGCCGGTAATTTGTTCAGGGGCTGTTCAGTACTTCGCCGCCTCGTGGGCAACCTGATAGGCAAACTCCACTTCGTCCAGCGGGGTGCCCGGCTGGACCATGTGTGACGTACAGAAGATGTAACCTCCGCCGGGTTTAAGGGTGTGGATGACGCGGCGAATCTGGTCGGCTAACTGCTCGCGAGGCAGTCCGCGTCCCAGCATCGTGCGCACATCCAGTCCCCCGTAGATGCCCAGCCGACCGTAGTAATCGCGCTTGATCTGTGCAGGGTCCATACCCGCCGACTCCTGCACCGGGTGCATCACCCGAAAGCCCAGCTCCACCACACCGTCCAGAACGGGCGTGATGTAGCCGTCGCTGTGCAGGGACAGCAAGCCGCCCTGTTTCTTTACGGCGTCGCAGATTATCTTCTCGGCGGGATAGATGACCTCCCACCAGGTCTGTGGACGGAACATCAGCGCGTTGTTCATGCCCCAGTCGTCGGAGATGTGGATGACGTCCGCGCCCATCTGCAGGCAGTTCTCAGCGTAGCGTGCAGACCAGCGGGCAATACGCTCGTACAGCCGTCGGCACAGCTCCGGGCGCAGAGCCAGTTCCATCAGGTTCTGCTCCTGTCCAATCACGCCGTTTGCCGCTTCGAACACGCCCGGTGTCTGCACGAACACGGCGCGTGCCCGGCGTCCTTTGTGGTGTTCGATCTCCGCGCGGATGGTCGTGTAGATTTCGGGATCATCGGGGTCGGTGAACTCTATTTCCAGCGCGACGTCCAGCGTGTACACCCAGCCATAGGCGGGTTCGTATACCGAGTCGGGGCTGTTGGGCGGGGCGCCGGTTTTCAGGAAGCCTTTGGCTGGAAAAGCCTGCGTCATGTCCACGTCCAGCGCGTCACAGAAGGCTTCGAAGGTGCCATATCTGGCGGTAATGTCGTCGATCACGCCCGGTTGTCCGAACACCCAGATATATATCGGCACGCGGTCGGGTTGCTGAAACTGCAGAGCCATCAACACTCGTTCTCTTGCCAGCATTGTTCGCCTCAGTCCAGAGTTTCCACAAAGCCAAGATGCTCCATGTATGCCTCTTCGTATTGCGGGTTGCCGGTCATCACCACATGCTTCATGTGCCTTGCGAGCCATTGCGCCCGGTGGCGTTCGCGCACAGACCGCAGGGCGATTTTCGCGCCCGCGCCAGCCGCATTGCCCACAGGCTGGATGCGATTGAGCGGCAGGGGAGGCAGCAGTCCGATTCGCTGTGCCGAGCGCAGGTTCAGGTACATCCCGAACGCCCCAGCCACCAGCAGGCGCTGCACATTCGCCCAGCTGATGCCTGCGGTCTGCAGAAGCACTTCCATAACGGCGCGGATGGAGCCTTTCGCCAGCTGCAGTTCGCGCACGTCTTTCTGAGTCAGGACGACGCCTTCCGGGTTGGCGGATGCGTCCGGAGACACCAGGCGGAAGGCTTTTTGCTCTCCCACTTCGGTCAGGTGGCTGTCCCACCATTCGCCATCTCCGTTGCGATTCAGGCGCCCCGCCTCGTTCACCGCGCCGATGTCCAGCAGGCACGCGGCGGCATCGATCAGCCCGGAGCCGCAGATACCTTTCGCCGGTGCGTTGCCTACGGTAGTAACGTGCAGCCAGTGGTTTTCCGCGTTGCTCTCCACGCTGATCTCCGAAACGGCGCCCAGTTCCGCGCGGATACCCTGATAGATGCGCCCGCCCTCGAAGGCAGGCCCCGCCGCTGCCGAGGTGCAGTAGTACTTCCCCTGATGACGCAGAACCACCTCGCCGTTTGTGCCGATGTCCAGTGCCATCACCGTGCTCCCGCGCGGGTGATACAGATGTGTCAGCGCTACTGCGACCGTGTCCGCACCCACATAGCCTGCCACACAGGGCAGGGTGGTGAGTATCGCCACAGGGTTGGCGCGCAGGCCAACCTGCCGCGCTTCGGTGCTCAGCAGGTCGGCGAATACGGGCACGTACGGAGCGACGGCGATGGAGTTGGTGCTAACCCCAAGAAGCAGATGCATCATGGTGGTGTTACCCACAGCCACCACCTCGTAGATATCGTGTGCATCCACTTCTGCCGTCTGGCACGCCTCGGCGATAATTTCGTTCAAGCCACGTACCACCGCGTGCTGAAGCAGTTTCAGTCCCGATGGGTCGTGGTACACGAAGGTCAGGCGGGATACCACGTCGTCGCCATACTGTACCTGCGGGTTGAGGCGCGCGGCGTGTGCCAGCTGCTTGCCCGTCTGCAGGTCTATCAAGTACCCGACCAGCGTGGTGGTGCCGATATCGAAGGCGATGCCCAGTAGCGGGCGAGATTCGTTTGGCTGAACCGCCAGCAGACGGGTTCCCGCACGGTGATAAGGGTCATGGAACAGCACCACGAACGGTCGGTAGCCAGACTCTCGCATGGCCTGTGGCAGCTGGCGAACCACCGCCAGCGACACCTGCTCCGGAGCGAGCGCGATGCCGAACTGTTCGTGCAGAGCATCCAGCAGTCGGCGCAGGTCGGAGCGTTCGTCGGTGGTAGAGGGTTCGTCCAGCTTGACGCAGAGCCGACGTATTGCTGGTTCCAGGGGCACTTCACGTTCTACAGCGGTGGTCAACACCTGCGCGATGGATGGACGACTTTCGGCAGGTACCTCTACCTGCGCATCCCCGCTCACGCGGTGACGACAGGCTAAGCGCCAGCCTTCCGCTCGCTCTTGCGCGGGCAGGTGGCGGAGTTCGTCCTCGGTCGGTTCGGGCACGTAGCCGCCAACAAAGCGTACCTTGCACTTGCCACACACGCCAAAACCGCCGCAGGGCGTTTCGACCATCGTTCCTGCCTGCCACAGGGCACGCACCAGCGGTGCGCCTTCCGGCACGTCTACTTCTACTCTGTCGGGAAGGATAGAAACACGCGGCATCGATAACCTGACCTTCCTGCGCTTGTTTGTTGTTAGAGTTCAGAAGAGGAGAGCGGGAATCCTTTCACTGGGGTACGGAAAAAAAATGGTGCCGACGGGGGGACTCGAACCCCCAAGCCCGTTCGGGCACTAGACCCTGAACCTAGCGTGTTTACCAATTTCACCACGTCGGCAACCACCTTTATATATACACCCGTTGCCCTGCGTTTGTCAAGGCATTTTTCGGGCGTGCCCGCAAAAATTCACTGGCGCAGGGACGCAAGCACATATCCGGTCATCGCGGGCAGGGTAAGGGAAATCTTCCCACGACGGTCAGACCGCCACACCGCGCCGCCTTTCTCGCCGTCGGTTCGAAGCAGTAGACGCAACCGGTCGCCGATGTCACGCATATCTATTGAGACCGATGCCTGCCTCTCACCGTTGTTGATGACCACCAGCAGGCGTTCGTTCTGATGCTTGCGCAGGTAGGCGTACACGTTCTGGCGGTCGTCGGTCAGCAGGGTTGTCCATTCGCCCCGGCGCAGGGCGGGGGCTTCCTTCCGCAGGCGAATCAACGACTTCACGTATTCCCGCAACGCTTCGCCCTCCGGGGAGGGGTTCCACTGCATCGGACGACGGTTATCGGGCAGGTTGCCGCCTTCCATGCCCACCTCCTCACCATAGTAGATGGCGGGGGCACCGGGCAGGGTCATCTGCAAGAGGAAAGCCAGCCGCACTTTGCGCCAGTCGCCACCGCACAGGGTGCGCAAACGAGGAGTGTCATGGCTGGAGAGCATGTTATACATGCCGTAAGTGACCGCGCGCGGGTAGGTCATCGCCAGCAGGCGCAACCGGTCGTCCAGCGTAGATGGGCTGATTCTGCGAAACGCCACCCAGTCCAGAATAGTGCCCCGCCATGGGTAGTTCATCACCGAGTCAAACATGTCACCACGCAGCCAGTGGGAGGCATCGCCCCAGATTTCGCCGATAATCACCGCATCGGGGCGCTCGCGCTTCACCTCCTGGCGGAACCTGCGCCAGAAGTGGTCGGGCACCTCGTTGGCAACATCCAGTCTCCAGCCGTTGATAGGCGCGCGACGCATCCACCGCATCACTACGTCCAGCAGGTATCGCCCCACCTCTGGATTGTCATGATTCAATTTGGGCACATACGGGATGTTCCACCAGGCGGAGTATGGCGGCGGGTTCTCTATCTTCACCGGGAAGCGGTGCACGGTGAACCAGTTGCGGTAGGCAGATTGCTCCTGTCGCTCCAGCAGGTCGCGGAAGGCGAAAAAGTGCACACCCACATGATTGAACACGCCATCCAGCACCACCCGAATGTCCCGCTGACGTAAACGGGCACACACCTGCAGGAACGCCTCATCGCCGCCGAAGTGGGGGTCTACGCGCGTGTAGTCGTCGGTGTCGTATTTGTGATGGGTGACGGAGGTGAAGATGGGGGTGAAGTAGACCGCCGTGATGCCCAGCGCGTGCAGGTAGTCCACTTTCTGTGCCACGCCCCCCAGGTCGCCCCCAAAGAACTCATCGGTACGTCCGGTCTCGTCCAGTGGCTGTTTCGGGTCAGGGTCATTGGTGGGGTCGGCGTTCAGGAATCGGTCGGGCATGATCTGGTAGAAGATGGCGTCTGGCATCCACCCCGGCACGTTCACGCGGGGGATGCGCTCGGGGGCGAGGCGGAACCACTGCGAGGGCTTGGCGTCGGACACCCCAGCAGGGGAGAGCCACAGTTGCGTGTTGCCGTCTTGCACGGTGAAGAGGTAAGTGAACGGCTTGCGTGCTAGGCTCACACGATGATAGGCGAACAGTACGTCCCTTGCAACGCGGGGCATCGTGTGGCGGCTGTATTGCCTGCCGTCATACACCACTACCTGCACCTTCTGCACATCGTCGCGGCGGGTGCGCACAGTCAGCACAATGCGGTCCGAGCCATCGGGTTGCAGGTAGAGCAGTTCCTTCGGCTCGTGACGCAGGGCGGAACGGGTGATCATACCGTCGCCCGGGCGCCCGGGTGGGTTCAGCGATTTCGCCTCCACCACCAGCAGGGAGTTGATGTTGCCCATTCCGTCATCTACAACCTGCGGAGCGTTGGGGTCGGTGCGCCAGTCGTTGCCGTTCACCACGAACTTGTACTGATACACGCCGGGCATCAGGTGCAGGGTCAGCGTCCATGTCTTACCGCCGTCGTTGCTCTGCATGGGGTGGCGTCCTACCTGCCAGTCGTTGAAGGTGCCTGCCAGGTAGACAATCTGTGCAGGTTCCTCCAGCTGCAAACGGAAGGTAACGGGTACGCCTTCCTCTGCCTGTGCCTGGAGTGGCAGCGCGAGAAACAGGAGGAGATATGCAAGCAGACGACGAGAGGGCATCGGCAATACTCCTTACGCTGACGCCCGTTCCACCAGATGGCAGGGCACGATATAACGCCGCTGTGCCACCTCACGCCCCTCGATGAGCCGAATCAGCACGTCGGTCGCAATCTGCGCAAGGGCACGGATGTCCACAGCCACGGAACTGAGCGGCGGATCCATATACTGGCAGAAGGGCGAGTCGTTGAAACCGATGACCGCCAGGCGCTCGCCGATCAAGATGCCCCGGTCCTTGCCCGCACGCAGGGCACCCATCGCCACCACATCGTCCACCGCCACCACTGCCGTGGGAGGTTCGGGCAGGCTGAGCATCCGGCTCATGGCGCGGTAGCCATGTTCTTCGCTGAAATCGCCCCATGCCACCAGCTCTGGTTCACCACAAACTCCCGCCTCCTCCAGCGCCTGCCGGTAGCCCTTATAGCGGTCTTCGCACACGAACAAGCCCCGCGGTCCGCCGATGTAGGCGATGCGGCGATGCCCTTTGCGCAGGAGATGCTCCGTCGCCAGACGCCCCGCCCCCACGTTGTCGTTGTCCACCGAGTAGACGGCGTCGGTGGGCTCGTAGCGACCGATCAGCACGAACGGGAAACCCTCCTCCAGCAAACGGGGCATTCGCTCGTCCTGAGTTTGCGGCTCCACCAGAATCAGCCCGTCCACGCGGCGCGTGCGCAGGAGGTCTTCGTAGATAGCGCGGCGAGACTGCACGGCGCGAGCCGCGTCCACACACAGATGGTATCCCGCCTTGCCTGCGAATTCAATGATGGCGGCAATCAACGCGCTGAAGAAGGGGTCGCGGGCGAGCTGTTTGGGCGAGCGATGCACCACCAGTCCGAGCAGACCCGTGCGTTGCGAACGCAGTGACTGTGCTCTGGCGTCAGGCACGTAGCCGTGCTTTTCGATGACCGCGAGCACGCGCTGGCGTAACTCTTCGTTCACGCGCGGGTCGCCGCGCAGTACGCGCGAAACGGTCGCCTGCGACACCTGCGAGAGTCTGGCTATCTGATCCTGGGTGAGATCGGGCATAGCACCTGTCTGGAATACGTATTCCGTTCAAAGAAGAGTATAACCGCGGTCAGGGGTGTTTGTCAACCCGGGGCGGAAGCTGTTTCAAATCTTCCCCGACACCCGTGTCATTGCGAGGAGCGATAGTGACGAAGCAATCCTCCTCCGATTACCGTTGCTCGCAGGGGATTGCTTCGCCTTCTTGCGAAGGCTCGCAATGACACGCTGTTTTATGTCTTTTTTGCTTTCACTTAACTGTCATTCTGAGCGAAACGAAGAATCTCTGCCATGTAACAAGACGAGATGCTTCGCATTCGCTCAGCATGACACGGTGGGGCACGCTCGTGGAGGGTGAGTACCCCCGCCGAGCCGATGATCAAACCTAACCCCCGTCCCCTTCCCTGCGAGGGAAGGGGAGTTGCGCCTCTCCCCGTGTCGGGGAAAGGTCGGGAGAGGGGTTTCCGACAGCTCCCTGCATGTTTGCACTATAAGAGATGAGGTAGGCAAAGTCCCTCAAGCTGCCGTCAGCAAAGTTTTCAAACACCCTCATGTCCTTAGTATAATATTCGTAGTCTAACCAGCGCGGAGGTAGAGCATGATCGAGCGGTATACGCGCCCGGAAATGGCGCACATCTGGAACGTCGAACACCGTACGCAAAAGTGGCTGGAAGTGGAGCTGGCTGTGTGCGATGGGCTGGCGGAATACGGCTACATCCCCCGTGAGGCGGCGCAGGCCATCCGCGAGCGTGCGAAGTTTGACCTTCAGCGTATGGCGGAACTGGAAACCATCACCCGCCACGATGTGATGGCATTCGTGCGCAATGTGGAAGAGAACGTGGGACCTGAAGGGCGGTATGTGCATTACGGCATCACTTCCTACGATGTGGTCGACACCGCGCTGGCGCTTTTGCTTCGCGATTCCTGCGATCAGCTTATCGTGCGTAGCCAGCGGCTGGCGGAGGTGATTGCCCGGCTGGCGAAGGAGCACAAGTACACCCCGATGATCGGGCGCACGCACGGTATCCACGCCGAACCCATCACCTTCGGGTTCAAGCTGGCGGGCTGGTACGACGAGATGCAACGCAACCTGAACCGACTGCAGTTTGCCCGCGAGATAGTCAGCGTGGGCAAGGTGTCTGGGGCAGTGGGTATCCATGCCAACATAGACCCGCGTGTGGAAGAATACGTGTGCGTGAAGCTGGGGCTGAAGCCTGCGCCTGCCTCCACCCAGATTATCTCGCGGGACGTGCACGCCACCTATCTCAGCACACTCAGTATCCTCGCCGCATCGCTGGAGCGCTTCGCCACCGAACTGCGCAACCTGCAACGCACCGAGATTCTGGAGGTGCAGGAGTATTTTGCGCCCGGACAGACCGGCTCCTCCGCCATGCCCCACAAGCGCAACCCGTGGAACTGCGAAACCGTGTCGGGGCTGGCACGTGTGGTGCGCGGCTACCTGGTCCCCGCGCTGGAGAACATTGCCACTTGGCACGAGCGCGACCTTTCCAACTCCAGCGTAGAACGCATCATCCTGCCCGACGCCAGCATTCTGGTGGACTGGATGCTGTGGAAGCTAACCGATATTCTGAAGCATCTGGCGGTGTTTCCGGAAAACATGAAACGCAACCTGCAGAAGTTTGGCGGGCTGGTATTCAGCGAACACGTGATGCTGGCGCTGGTGAGCAAAGGGCTTTCGCGCGAGCAGGCATACCGACTGGTTCAGCGCAACGCGGCAAAAGCGTGGGAAGGTGCGGATTTTCAGCAGAGCCTGAAGGAGGACGAGGAGGTGCGCCACGTGCTGAGCGAGGAGGAGATCGACCGCTGTTTCGACCTTCAGCACCACCTGCGCCATCTGGACGTGACCTTCCAGCGGCTGGGGCTGGAATGAGAGCGGATCGCAACGATAGAGGTTTATCTGTGACCGGTGTCGAATTTCACCCATAATAGGAATGAGAGCACGAGGCGCCCTGCGCCTTCACACAACAAATAGATGAGCGAGAGGCAAAGCCATGCAAGTGCAATATCGTGACATGGAAGGTTCGCTACCGCCTGCGGTGCGCGAGTACATCGAGAAGAAGATCAGCAAGCTGGAACGCCACTTCAAGAACTTCCGCAACGCCACTGTGGTTCACGAAGAGATCCGTGGCAGGCACACCATCGAGGTGACCCTGAGCGGCGACAGCATCACCCTTCGTGCCGAGGAAAGCAACAGCGACCTGCGTGCCACCGTGGATCGCGTGGTGGATAAGCTGGAGACGCAGTTAGCGCGCTTCAAAGGCAAACGGTTCCGCTCGCTCGCCAAGCGAGAGCGCGAGGACATGCTCCAGGCGGAAGAGATTACGCTGATGCTGGAGGCAGTGGGCGAGGAACCCGCCACGGAGCCGGGTGAGGAGCTGCCGCCGTTCCGCGTGGCGCGAATCAAACGGTTTACGCTGAAGCCGTCGACGCTGGAGGAGGCGGCGATGGAGATGGAGATGCTTCAGCACGATTTCCATGTGTTTCTGGACATGGAAACCCAAGGCGTGCGCGTGCTCTACCGTCGAAAGGACGGAACCTACGGGTTGCTGGTAGCGGAAGAGTAACGGCATCTGCGACATCTCTGGTACCGACTTTCACGGGCAAGCCATCCAGCTTGCCCGTGTTACTTCGAACCACCTGCTGTCAGTTCTGATGTCTATTATTGTCCTGGTCAGCTCGTCTGACCGGTGTAATTAACGCTAAAGTCCTGCGTAGAGTTGACCATAATTCTGAACGAGGGAAAGCCCCTCGAATCCATTACCGCGTAACGCGCGGGTTAAGAGAAGAGGTTACAGCCATGAGACGCTTCTGGAACCTTCCGACAGTGTGGAAACTGACAATTGGATTTGGGGTGTGCACTATCCTAACCGTACTGGTTGGGGGTGTTGCGCTGATGCAGATGGGGCGGATCAACCGCCCAGCGCAGGAGATAGCGGGACGTTATCTGCCAACGGCAGCAGCTGTAGGCGACATCGCTTCGAATGTCTACAACACTCGGGCGTTCCAGTATAATCATCTGGCAAAGATAGGCGACCCGAACCAGATGCAGAAGGTAGAGGAAGCCGCCCGAGAAGCCATCGAGGCGGTGAACAAGGCACTGGGGCGCTACGAGTCCCTGATTACCAGCGCCGAGGAACGCCAGATGCTGGAAGAGTTCAAAAACGCGTGGGCGGAGTTCGTCAAACTGCACGAGCAGTTGATACAGCTCGACCGCGCAGGTAAACGTGATGAAGCGTCTCGCTTCCTGGTAGAAGTGTTGCGCCCCGTGTTGCGTGAGAAGATGGATCCTCTGCTGGAAAGCATGCATCAGCGCGTCGAGCAGAACGCGCAACAGGCGGAGAGTCATATCGCCGCCGCTTATCGCGCCGCCCGTCTTCAGATGTTTGGCTTTATCGGCGCGGCGCTGGTGATGGCGGTGCTGTTCGGCTGGTTTATCTCGAGCTACATGACGGGCGCGCTGAGGCGCGTCGTTCACAGCCTGCACCAGCTTCAAGAACGCGACATGACCAGCCTGCAGGAGGCAGTGGAAGCGCTTCAGCAGGGCAATCTCACAGTACAGCCTACCGCAGAGACTACTCCTCTCTCCATCCAGACCAGAGATGAGTTCGGGGAGCTGTCGTGTACGTTCGATACCATGCTGGCGCAGGTTCACCACATCATCGAAGCCTACACACAGGCTCAGCAACACTTGAGGAACCTGCTGACCAATGTGGCTCAGGTGGCGGGCGAGGTATCGGGAGCAAGCCAGCAGCTTGCTGCCTCCACGGAGCAATCCGGGCAGGCATCCAGTGAAATCGCACGAGGCAGCGAACAACTCGCCCAGCAAGCCACCCAAGCCGCGCAGGCGATGGACAACCTCGACCGCG
>FWPU01009023.1_pt1 | contig 16170 bp, 14 predicted proteins | sample 2228361 | NCBI WGS metagenome assembly FWPU01 (sample SAMEA103939777, study PRJEB20133) | metagenome
TGATTTTTTCCAAAGCTCCCGATTCTCGAGCAGGGAGATAATCCCTTTTATCGTCGCTGCAGGCAATCCGAACTCCTGGGCGTATGCAATCCACTCCTGTTCTGGCATTTTGTCGCGGCGGTCGATCAAGCGAAAGATTGCCGGGCGATCTGCGGGCGGGATGCCCAACGCGCCTAATTCCGCGTCCATGAGTTGGCGATTGTTGATATAGATGAGCGCGTGCTGAGGTGTCAGACCAACTTCGGAGAAGAAGCTCGCCACCACTGCGACCAATTCTGCATCGGCGAGGGGGGAGCTGACGCCGATCAGATCGACGTTCCACTGAAAGAACTCACGTGATCTGCCCTTTTGCGGCCGTTCGTAGCGCCAGAAAGGGCCAAAGGACCACCAGCGCAAGGGGTAGACGAGCTGGCGCTGCCGCCTGGCAACCATGCGCGCCAGGGTAGGGGTTAATTCTGGACGCAGGGTGATTAAATCGCCGTCGCGATCCGGAAAGACATAGGATTGTTCTTTGACCAGCTCTTCGCCGGATTTGGCTGCGTACAACTCGATTGACTCGAGGAGCGGGCCTTCGTATTCTTCGTATCCAAAGGACTGGGATACTTTCCGCGCTTTTTCGTATAGCCAAACACGAACGGCCATATCTTCGGGGTAGAAATCTCGGGTTCCTTTAACGGCTTGGATGGGTTTGTTCATTGTGTTTCTCAACTGTTTGCAATAGCCAGGTGAATCGCTCGCGCCAGGCGGGCATCGTCGCGAGCGTGATGGGAATTTGGGATGGGGATGCCGAGGTTGCGTCCGGCGGAATCCAGCGAATGCCAGCGATAGGATCCCCGTTGGTAATTCCATTCGCCGCGGTATTGGGCGTAGAGCTTCATCAGGCAAAAAGTGTTATGCAAGGGATTCCAGCGGATCATATAGCGCTGATTCGTCTGTTGGATCATACGCAAGTCGAAATCGGCGTTGTAAATGCCGATCACCCGACCGCGCAATGCCTGTTCTACCTCCGGCCACACGCTCAGCCAGGTTGGGGCTTCGCGAACGAGCTCATTGGTGATGCCGTGAATGCGAATCACGTCAGCGGGGATGGGCTTGGTCGGCTTGATCAGGGATTCGTATAGGACCTGGTCGTTGTGGTCAATGATGCAGATTTCGATGATCTCGCTGTGGTTATCCATGCCGGTTGTCTCGGTGTCGAGATACACCGGCTGGAGCGCCAGCAGTTGTTGCGCGGTGAGGATGGCGTCGGTGCGGTGGCTCATGCATTCGCCTGTGTCAGTTGTGCCCTGAGTTGGTCAACCTGATTCGTCGGTTGGTTACAGGTGAAATTGCGGCAGACAAAAGCTGTGGGCAGCCCATTGAGCAGGCTGCGACCCCGCAACAGCGGCGGGGCGGCTTTAGACAAGGGCAAATTGGATATCGCTGCGATCAGACCTGGGCGGTACTGTTCCCACAGCACCCATTGAAGAGCCTTCGTCCGCGGATCGTTCAAGTCGCCGAGGACAACTGCTTCGGTGGTGGGTTGGAGATCGAGCTCTACTGCGCATAGCCAATATGAAAAAGCCAACGGATAACGCGTGGCGTCACCAAACACCATTTTCAACGTCTTTTCGGCAATCTCACGCCATTCATCCTTAGCAGTATAGTGATACATCCGCAGCAGGGCGTGGGCAGCCAATGAATTACCGCAAGGCGTAGCGTTATCCTGGAGGACGACTGGGCGGAAGATCACCGGGTCATAATCGTCCCATGTTTCGTAAAAGCCAACCTGAGGATGGCGAAATTGCTCGATCATTTTGTGGGTGAGATGATCGGCTAACTCAAACCAGCGCGGGTCTGGATCGGTCTGATACAGGGCAATCAACCCCATAATGAACGCGGCTGTATCCTCCAGAAAGCCATGCGAACTCGTTTTGCCATCGCGCCAGGATCGGAGGATCCTTCCATCGCGGTAAAGATGGTTTATGAGAAATTCAACATTGCGTATAGCCATTGTCGTGTAACTATTATCTAAATATCTACCAGCCTCAGCAAACGCAATTACTGCCAAGCAATTCCACATCGTAATGATCTTATCGTCCGTACCTGGACGCACCCTTGATTGCCTCACTTCTAACAACTGCCGGTTATAACGTCTCAATATGGCATCAACTTGCTGGCTGGGGAGGTGGAATTGTTCGGACAGCTCGTCATCGCTGCGTGTGCGTTGCAGCACATTCCGTCCCTCAAAATTGCCTTGCTCGGTAACATTATACGCCGCCAGATATAGATCAAGATGCGTTTCTCCTTGCAACGCGTCACAGATCTCCCCATGAGTCCAGGTATAATATCTCCCTTCTTCTCCCTCAGAATCGGCATCCAGGCTGGAATAGAAACCTCCCAGCGGGTGGGTCATCTCGCGTTGAATAAATGCAAGCGTTTCCTGACAGATGTGGCGAAAGAATGAGTTGCCGCTAATCAAGTAGGCATGCAAGTAAGCCAATGCCAGTTGAGCATTGTCATACAACATTTTCTCAAAATGGGGGATTTTCCAGTCGTTATCGGTGCTATATCGTGAGAAACCCCCACCAACCATGTCATACATCCCGCCTTTTGCCATGGCGTTCAAGGCATGGAAAGCCATGTCTCCAGCTAGTTTATCACCGCGGGCTGCCCTGGAAAGCAGGAATTCGATAGCCATCGGTTGGGGAAATTTGGGAGCACTTCCCCAGCCGCCATGCTTCCAGTCGTATGACTGTGCCAGCCGGATGACAGCCTGATGCAGATCATCCTGGACAATCTCTGCCCCAACTTCTGGCATTGACAATGCTGCTTCGATATGTTCTCTAAGCTGCTGTCCGGATCGGAGCAGTTGCTGGCGGTCGGTTTTCCAGACCCGAATCACACTGGAGATGACCTCTTTGAACGATGGCAACTGATATCGGCGCTCTGGGGGAAAGTAAGTACCACCAAAAAACGGCTCCCCTTGTGGGGTTAAGAATACGCTCAATGGCCAACCGCCTTGACCTGTCATGGCAATCACGGCAGTCATGTAAATCGTATCGAGTTCGGGGCGTTCCTCGCGATCTACCTTGATATTTACGAAATGCTCATTCAGAAGGGCAGCAATACCCACATCTTCGAACGATTCGTGCGCCATGACATGACACCAGTGGCATGCGGCGTATCCGATGCTCAAGAAAATTGGTTTGTCCTCCCTTGCAGCCTTCTGCAGCGCTTCCTCTCCCCAGGGGTACCAGTCAACCGGATTATCTGCATGTTGAAGTAAGTAGGGAGAACTTTCATTAACAAGCTTATTGGTCACAGCAACACCTCTATACACACCATCTTATTCACCGAATTCCAGTTCAAACTCTTCCGCGTCATCCATTTGACCGGCTTGCTCAATTTGTATCTCGCCAAAGGTGGTTTCTTGCTTGACATGCACCAGGTGACGTTTCACTAACTCGAGCAGGGCCAGAAAAGTGACCACGATTTCGATCCGTGACTTTGCGTTGGCGAGCAACCGCTGAAATGTAAGCCGGCCAGATTTGAGCAGCGCCTGTCGCAGCAGGGAGATTTTTTCGCGAATGGTCACGACTGGCGGACCAACAACAGTTTTTAGCTTCAGACGATCATCCTGCCTGAATAAGATCGTCTGTGCAGCCCTGATAAGATCGTCGAGCCCAACACCGGTTATGTCAAGGGCGGTTTCGATGCGGGGCGGTGGCACCAGGCGAAGATAAGATCTCCGCCCTGAGGCTTCGACTTGTTCAAGCCATTCTGCTGCACGGCGATAGAGCCGATATCTGATAAGCTGGCGTGCCAGCGCTTCAGCCGGTTCTTCTTCGTCCTTTTCCCGCAGGGGAGGTCGGGGCAGCAAGGCTTCGGACTTTATCTGGAGCAGTTTTGCCGCAATCACCAAAAATGCCGACAGTTCCTCCGCTGGTAGTTCTGTCATCTGTCTTAGATGCTCCAGATACTGGTCGGTTACCTGGGCTAACGCCAGCGCGGTGATATCCAGTTCGGCGTGTTCTATCAGATGCAGCAATAAATCCAGTGGGCCTTCGAAGATTGGCGTGGCCACGTGGTAACGGCGCGCCTGATAGGATAAAGGACTGATACCCATCGGCAAGATTATACCTGACAATTCACCGTCGCCATGCTATACTAAGCTCGCTATAGAGACCGCCACACCAGCCTGCAACCTTTCTAATAGATCAGCATCTAAAGACTATTGGACTGCGTCGTATGCAACGAAGTAGCCGGTTATCCCGAATTTTGTGGGATAACTGGGTACATGGTTGAGCTTGCGATATGGCATAAACCATTGGGATGGAGGAAAATTATGATTAATGAACCGATACATGTTACGGATATGGCTTTTGAAAAGACTGTTTTACAATCAACGTTGCCGACGATTGTCGATTTTTGGGCTCCCTGGTGCGGCCCATGCAAAATGATTGCGCCTACGTTGGAAAAATTAGCTAAAGAATATGCCGGAAAATTGCTGGTAGCGAAAGTCAACACAGATGAAAATCCAGAATGGGCAGGGCGATTCAGCGTTCAAGGCATTCCAACCATGTTATTTGTGGCGAATGGCAAGGTAATTCACCGCCAGGTAGGCGCTCTGCCAGAACCGCTGTTACGCGACATCGTTGCCCAATTTCTGGATGTGGTCAGCCAAGCGAAGGCTGGATGAAGTTTTCGAATCCTTTCGGGTTTCTCAATCCTCGTTTGAGCGTTCAATTCTCGCTCCGAGCGAGCGAAGTTTTTCATCCACGCGCTCATAACCCCGGTCTATCTGGCCGATATTGCGGATGACCGAACGCCCCTGAGCAGAGAGCGCAGCCAACACCAGCGACATGCCAGCCCGGATATCCGGGCTTTCCATTTTCTCTCCGAAGAGCATCGTTGGCCCTTGCACAATGCAACGGTGCGGATCGCATAAGACGATCTGCGCTCCCATACCGACGAGTTTGTCGATAAAAAACATCCTGCTTGGGTACATCCAATCGTGGAACAAGACACTACCGCGTGATTGGGTTGCCACTACGATTGCGATGCTCATCAAGTCGGTAGGGAAAGCCGGCCAGGGCATAACGCTGATTTCGGGGATGGCATCACCCAAATCCGGTTCAACCACCAGCGTTTGTTCTGGCGGCACAATGATATCTGCTCCCTCGGTGATCCAGTGCACTCCCAATCTGCGGAATACCATAGCAATCATGTCTAAGTACTCCGGACCAGCGTTACGGATGCGTATCGAGCCGTGCGTGACCACCGCAGCGCCAATAAAGCTCACAACCTCAAGATAATCAGGTCCAATCGTGAATTCACCCCCATGCAGATGGGAGACACCATGAATTTTCAAGGTATTGGAGCCGATATTCTCGATCCTGGCTCCAAGCGCGTTCAAGAAATGGCAGAGTTCCTGGATATGCGGTTCTGATGCCGCATTGCGAATGACGGATATCCCCGGGGCAGTTACTGCAGCCATGATAGCATTTTCGGTCGCGGTGACGCTGGCTTCGTCCAGGAGGATATTTGCCCCGGAGAGCCGATTAGCCTGGAAATGGAAAAAGCGTTCGTTGCGGTTGTATTCTGCCTTTGCCCCAAGTGAGGTCAGGGCGAGCAGGTGGGTGTCTACCCGTCGGCGACCGATCACATCACCGCCCGGCGGTGGGAGTTTTAACTCGCCCGCCCGCGCGATCATGGGGCCGGCCAGCAGGATCGAAGCGCGAATCTTGCGGCAGAGGTCGGGATCTAAATCTGCTGGTCTCACTTCCCGGGCATGGACGCGCAGCGTGTTTGTATCGAGTGTTTCGATCTTGACCCCCAGGCTTTCGAGCAAGGCACGCATGGTCATGACATCGTTGATGGCTGGCACATTGTGCAGGATGATGGGCTCATCGGTCAGGGTACAGGCAGCCAGCATGGGCAGAGCTGCATTCTTATTTCCCGAGGGTGTGATCTCTCCGTTGAGTGGGTATCCGCCGTCGATGATAAACTTTGCCATAATCACCTTTCTTTGCGAAGATAAAAGAAGACGGGCTTGTGTCCAAGCATACTGTCAGTAACCATTCGAAATACTAAAGGAACTGTCAGGTTGAATCGGTGCGCCGGTAATGGCGCACTTGCTATAATACACCTATGTATTCATATTTGGCAATCTTTCTTCTGGGATGGATCGCGGCAGGCCTGGTAAATTATCTGTCGGACTACTTGCCCACCGAACGTAAACTGGTCCGTCCGTATTGCTGGAATTGTCGCAAGCCTTATTCTCTCCTAACCTATGTGTTACTCCCTTTGCGTTGTCCGCATTGTCAACGGGGACGGCGTTGGCGCGCCTGGTTGATGTATCCGATCTACTTCCTGATTACATTCGGGCTGTGGCGCTATTATCGCCCCGAGTTGGGTTTTGTCCTTAGTTGGCTTCTGTGCATCTACTTTGGAGTTGTGGTCGTAATCGATCTTGAACATCGCCTGATACTACATATGGTCAGCCTGTTTGGCGTCTTGCTTGGCTTGTGGAGCGGATGGGCGCTGCGCGGCGTTCTGTTAACCCTGGCAGGGGGAGTCGCCGGATTTGTGATCATGTACGTTCTTTATATCGGGGGCAAATGGTTTCTACGACTGCTTTCCAGACGACGGCGTTATAACGAGGTAGATGAAGCCCTGGGGTTTGGCGACGTTGCCCTGGGTGGGGTTGTGGGCTTAATGTTGGGGTGGCCGGGCATTGTGGCGGGATTGATGCTGGCGGTGCTTTTGGGTGGCTTGGCCAGCCTTATCTACCTGGCAATATTGCTGTTCAGACATCAAGACCATCGTAATGCGACCATCGCCTATGGGCCGTACCTTGCTGTCAGCGCGCTGATCTTGATTTTTCTCCGGGAACTTCTGTATCAATTGTTCTAAATTCCTGCGCATTCTTCCATTCAGACTTCCTAACAAAATTAATATCGGTTTTAGTACTCGAGTAATCTATTCTTTTCTTTATTAATTGTTATTATTGGGTAAATTGCAATAATATGTTATGGTACCCTTATGGGTACTTTAGGCTTGATAAGTGTCCGGTTCTTCGAAGATGGGAGGGCGCGAGATTGGTCGGCCAGACAGCGGAAGAACGCAATGCGGAGAGAGCTGGGTCTCGTCAACTGGGGCAGGGGCTGGTAGAGACCGCTTTGTTATTTCCGGTTCTTTTGGTTGTGCTCTCTGGCTTGATGGAATTTGGTTTTTTGTTGAATGAATACCTGGCGTTACAGGATGCTGCGCGTAATGCAGCGCGCTTCGCAGCAGATGGCATGTACAACTTTCGGGATAACAATCATAGTTGCGCCCCTGGTACCGGCACGCGCGATTTCTTTCGCCAAACCTCCTGCCTGGTCTACCAGGAGCTTGCGCAAGAGCGGCCTGAGATAGCCCTGGATTTCACAACAGGCCAGGATGATATTATCATCTCTGCTTTTAGCATCGCTGAAGATTATTGTCTTTCCCCTCCCACCTATCCGCCTAACCCGTGCATCCCGCCTAATCCTGGGGTCTCCTGTGTAACTGCCCGACATCCGGCTTCTGCTGGTGAAGCCGGATGGTCCGCTGCTTTAGACGCTACCGGCGTCCGAAATCAAAGCTCGCATATTTCGACCGACCAGGTCAATGCGCGTTTAGATTCAAGCGCCCCCAGTACTGGATTAGTAATTGTTGAACTTTATTACACCTATGATCAGAAACTGAAATTACCATGGATAACAGCATTTCTGGACGACCCGCTCCTGATTCACAGTTATGCCTTGATGCCGCTGGTTTCGGCCGAACCCACACCCACACCGATTCCATGAAACACATTCGGCAGATCGGGCAATTGGATATGAGCAAAGGCTCTGGCGGCCAGGCTTTGATCTTGCTGGCTGTGGCTTTTGTGGTCTTGTTAGCCTTTGTCGGACTGACCACCGATGTGGGGATTTTGTTTATCTACATGGGGCACCTGCGTCGGGCGGTAGACGCGGCATCGCTGGCGGCTGCGGCGCAGTATCGTGAAGGGCGGACGTTAGCAGAGATGACCGCTGCAGCAGTGCAGGTGATGAATCTGAATGGGGTAGACCCAAACGCGTATACCATCGAGGTTGACATATGTGATACAGCACCTGGGGATTTACGACTTTGCACTACCCCCCGTCGAAAGTTAGTACGAGTGACCAGCAACCTGGCTGTCCCCACATCCTTTTTGCGCCTGGTAGGAGTAGAAGATATACCGATTTCTGCCAGCTCCATTGGAGAGGCGGCTTCGTTGGATGTGGTGTTGGTGATTGACCTGTCGGAGTCCATGGCGTGGGACGCACCACCGGGGGATCCAATGCGTGATCCGTCGCAATGTAACGCAGCCGATCCGGGTGGAGCAGATGGGTATAAAGGAGAATGTCAACCTTTTGAAGAGGTGAAACGCGCTGCCTCTGGTTTTGTCAATCGTATTTTGAACCGCCCGGTTGGTTCAGAAGAAGATCGGCTGCAAATTGTAACCTTCGCAAATGGCTGGCATATCAACCCGGATCTAGGCACTCAGTATCGCTTCATAGATTACTCCGATCCACTGCGCCCAAAGCCACGCTGGACATCAGATGCCAGCGAAGCGCTCTCGGTGATCAATAATTTGAAAATTTACGAACCAGGAACCTGTTACACGCCGCCGAATAAGGTACCGCCTGACTCGGTCGTGAATGAGTATTACGGTCCATGCCGCTTTTATAACGATGATGGGAGCTATGCCTGGCTCGATTGCCTGTCCTGCTGGGATTCGGGGGATTGGTCGGCGTTGCCCACCACGAATATCGGAGGTGGATTGTTGCGTGCAGGGAATATGTTTGCCGTCGATACCCGTCAGGAAGCCTTGTGGGTTGTCGTGCTGCTCACTGATGGTATGGCGAACGCCACCGATCGTGAGGCAGATGACCGTCTGGATGATTTTTCTACCTACCCAATTGGATTTTGCCCCGATGCACAGGACACGCCCTTCCCGGTATTTCCCCTCTGCCAGGACGAAGATGTTCGCACGCGCCATAGAAGCGGAAACGCTGCATACGACGCCGATGACTACGCCCGCGATATGGCGGACTTCGTCGGCTGTTTTCCAATCAACCCGGCGCCAGCCTGTAATGGGGTAACCGGGCAAGGAGCGATTATTTTCGCCATTGGATTGGGTAACGGTGTTTTGGATAATGGGTGTAGTTGGGGCACCTGCGAGGCGCGCAACAAGCCGTATGGGGCTTCGCTATTACGTTACATTGCCGCGGTTGGATACGATGGCGATGCATCGTCAGACCCCTGCGATGGCGTGAGCGATTTTACCGAGTGGTGCGGGAATTATTACTTCGCGCCGAGTGGTCCTCAATTAACCAGAATTTTTGAAGACATTGCCTCCAGGATTTTTACCCGCATCACCCATTAGCGGAGGTGGTCACCGCCATGGTTGGTAAGATAACTACAATGCTCGATGGGGTTTCAGATAACAGGCGCAGGCAGCGACGAAAGGGTCAGGCGATAACGGAGTTTGCGCTGATCTTGCCGCTGTTATTGTTGCTCATCTTCGGAATCATCGAATTTGCGCGCCTTTTCCAGGCATATCTGGTCATCGTCAATGCTGCTCGTTATGGTGTGCGTTACGCAGTGACGGGCGAATTTGACCCGATTTATTGCACAGATATTGATGGGGATGGTTCTCTGTGTTCTGGCTCAGGCGAGAATCAGGAGGTTGATGCAGCCCGTTTGCAGTCCATTTACGATGTAGTCGATGGCGTGGCGGTGGCCATCTTGAAGGATGACAGCGCTACCGAAGGGTTGCCTGGCTATTTCCATACCACCGTTTGCTCATCGCGCACAGGATTTCAGTACGATCGGGTTGCCGACCGCTGCAACCCTCATGATGACCCTGGCGATCCAGAGGAAGGTCCGACGCGGGTGTTGGTGGCGGTGACTTTTCAGCACCCTTTGATCCTGCCGTTCATTTCATCCTGGTGGCCATCAATTCGTTTACATGCGGAACGGACGGGCATTTTGGAAAATTTCCGAGTGGCGCGCGTCCTGGGATTGCCGCCGGATATCGAAGTGCCGACTGCGACGAATCCACACACGAATACTCCTACCCCTTCAGCCACCCCGACGGAGACGCCGGTCCCAACCTCAACCCCAACGCCCACGCTAACACCTACATTTACTCCAACGCATACCCCAACTCAGACACCTACGTTCACACCTACACCCACGCCCGCTTGCGAGGATTTACAGGTCAATCCTATTGAGAATATCTTCTTCAACCGGGATGATATCTCAGCTTGGCTGTCGAACGTCAGCGCCTATTACCCGGCGGAGCTTACCGGGTTGACGACAACCTGGAACGGCGGCTGGCACGACATGGCCGTTTCTGCTCCAACCGATCAGCGATTCGATGCATACTATTGGAATTCGGGGTTATTGTTAAACCCGGCTAATGTGACTCTCAGTTCAGGTGGTGTCAGCTTTTCACACGCATTTGCAGGCAACATCACCCCTGGTGAGAGTGGCTATTTGAATTTGGATTTCACGCGTAGTTTTACCAATTACTATGTGTATTACCACACCAGAGATTTTCAACTGAATCTTTCCTATCGCATGGGATCTCTGAATTGCTCGCTGTCTTTGATCGGTCGATTTGGTCCGGTAGTCAGTTTGACCTTGCCGCAGAGTCCGGTGCGGTCGCCATTTGTCGTTGGAGCAAGTGCTTCTGACCCCGATCCGGGCGGAACAATCAACAGGGTAGTCTTTGAGGTGAGAAATTCGACGGGTCTGGTTGTGTATACATACACTGACAATTCGGCGCCCTATTGCCTGAACGGCGATTCTGGCGGCACATGCCGCACCATCAATCCGAGTGGCAACTGGCCGGGTACGTCAATCCCGATTAGCAATGGCACGTATACAGTATATGCGCAAGCCAGGGATAACGATCCAGGCGTAAACCCCAGGCATCGGCAATATACGCGCGTATTGGGGACTTTTACCGTTGATCTGCCCCCAACCAGCACACCTACCATCACAAACACACCGACTGTTACCCGCACTCCGACGATTACCCCAACGCCCACGCGCACGCCGACTCCAACGATTACTCGAACGCCCACGCGGACATTCACGCCTGGGCCGCCTACTCCGACACCAACAGCCACCCGCACACCAACGCGAACGCCTACACGTACGAACACGCCGCCGGTGACACCCACGCCGACGCGCACGAATACGCCATTGCCGCCCAAGCCCTCGGATACACCCACGCCCACGCGCACTCCAACGGTTACGCGCACGCCGACCCGAACCCCGACGCGCACGCCCACGCCCACGCGAACCCCAACGCAGGTAATCCCACCCACGGCAACGCGAACCAGCACACCGACGTCGCCGCCGCCAACAACACCAACCTCGACCCCACGAACACCGCCTCCCGGCGGAGGCTGATGGATGGAATATTGGAGATGTCAAAGTCCAAGGTTTTGCTCGTCTGCCTTTGTCTGGTGGCAATCACCCTGGCCCAATTTGGCGCAGGCAACAGGGGTGTTCTTGCCCAATTCGATGCGCAACAAGATCAGGCTGATCTCCTGCTTCCGCTGATGTTAAATCAATTCATATTTGGTCCAGGTGCAGTTACCGGTCGGGTGATCGATGCCAGCAATGGAACGGGATTGTTCGGAGCGATGGTGTGCCTGCCGACGATGGAATGCAGTTCGACAAACACGCAAGGGTATTACACAATTTCAGCGAATCCAGGCGAGCAACAGCTCTCTGCCTCGAATGCCGGTTACTTCTCGATCATTAAGACAGTGGAAGTGATTGGCGGGCATACTGTGGAGTTGAACTTTGCCCTTTCGCCTTACCTGACCGGAGGCAATGTCGAGTTGAGAATAGTTCTAACTTGGGACCCATCACCAACATGGCCTCCCGATCAGGTAGAGAACGATTTGGACGCCCACTTGTGGTTAGAAGCCTTGCTTCCTGCGCATGTTTATTTTGAAGAAAAAGGGGATTGCACCACTTATCCTAACGCGTGCTTAGAGGCAGATTACCGGCGAGGGTTTGGGCCCGAGACGATTGCTATTCGTCAGCTCGAACCCGAAACCATCTATCATTACGGCGTGTTGAATTACAATCAAGGCGCCAACGGTGTGCCACTGATCAATTTCACCGCTGCCCATCTGGAAGTTTATGATGAAGATGGGTTGTTGACCTCTTTTGACGTGCCCCAAACTCCGCTGGGAGGGAATTTCTGGTACGCCTTTACATATAGTTATTCGCCCCAGTATGGGAATTGGATTGTGACGCCGGTCAACTGCATTGCGAATTATCAAGAGGATATCGCCGATATAGTCAGCCAGTGCCCTTGATCAGTCCCCACTACTAAAAGAAAAGCCCCCAGCACCAGCCAGGTGGTGGGGGCTTATTCATGTGCGTGATTCATCCTGCTGTCGTCAACGTGCTCCTGGGACGGAACCATCGCCTCCACTCACGGTTTTCCCAGACAACCAGGACGGGCGCGGCAATAAAGATCGAGGAATAGGTACCGCTGAACAGTCCCACCAGAAGGATTACGGCAAATTCTCGCAAAGTGATGCCGCCGAACAGCGCCAACGCCAGCAGCATGAATTCGACCGTCATCAATTGGGTGTTGATCGAACGTTGCAAGGTCTGGACAATGGAATGATTTACCAGATTCTCAAACCGCAGCCGGCGAAACAGGGCGCTGTTCTCTCGAATCCGGTCAAAGACAACGATTTTGTCTTGTACCGAAAAGCCAATCACCGTCAGCAGAGCAGTTAAAAAGAGGGCATCGACCTGCCACCCCCAAAGCACGCCCCCAATCGTAGCCAGGCTGATGACGATCAGAACGTCGTGCAACATGGCAATAATGGCGCAGATTCCGTAGCGGAAAGCATGTTGAATACCACGGAAAGCGAACGAAATATATATGATAACCGCCAACGCGGCTACGCCAACCGCCAGGGCGGCACGCGAGGTGACCTCCTGGCCAACTGTAGGTCCTACGCTGTCGTAACGCAGGATCGTAACCGGCTGAGCGAATTCCTCTTCCAGCGCCTCCACAATTCGGGCGCGGCTGGTTTCGTCCAAAAAACTTGACCTGGCTACCAGACTATTGCGGCTGGTGGTTTGCACCAGGGCGTCGGTTACCCCAAGCTCTTGATACAGGGCGACAATTTCAGCCGGTTGGGGAAGAAAGCCGCTTTCGAAGCTCACTTCCAGCAACGTGCCGCCGGTGAAATCAATTGCCAGGGGTAGCTTCTGAATAGCCAGAATAATCATCCCCGGGATGATGATAAGCAAGGATAGAGCAAAGAAAAAGTATCGTTTTCCGATGATGTTGATCATAGGTTGACCGTCCGATCAGATGCCGAACCATCTGGTAAGGTTGGCGGGTTTAAAATATTGCAGCACGATGGTCAAGAAGGTTCGGGTGACAAATATTGCAACGAACAGGCTGACTACCACGCCCAACGCCAGGGTGAGAGAAAAGCCTTTGACGATTGTGGCGCCAAACGCGCTCCCAAACCAAAAAAGTATGGCGCATGTGATCAGAGTGGCGATGTTGGAATCGCGAATCGATGGCCAGGCGCGCTGCCATCCCAGGTCAATAGCGTTTCTGAGCGGTTTTCCGGCGCGGAGTTCTTCCTTCATCCGTTCAAAAATCAGGATATTGGCATCCAAGGCGCTGCCTGTGCTCAGGAGAAAGCCGGCGATGCCGGGCAAGGTCAGGGTGACCGGGATCAGCCGAAATAAAGCCAGTGCCAGAACTGCGTAGATCAGAATTGCCAGGTCCGCCAGGGCGCCAGGCAACCGGTAGTATAACAACATGAAGAGGATAACAATGGTAAAACCGATAACTCCAGCTACCAGGCTTTTTTGCAGCGAATCCTGACCCAGGGTAGGCCCAACTGTGCGTGATTCGACCACTTTGAGCGGAATTGGCAATGAACCATAGCGGAGCTGCACTGCCAGGGTGTTGGCGCTATTCAGGTCGAAATTGCCGGTGATCACGCCTCTCCCATCTGTGATGGGGTCATTGATCGTTGGCGCTGAGATCACCTGCTTATCCAGGACAATAGCCAGGACGTTGCCAACATTCTGGCTGGTGAAGTCGGCAAACGTCTTGATGTCATCGCCCTTCAACTCAAAGGCTACCTGGTATTGACCGGTTTGAGTTTGCGTTACGCCAACCTCTTTTAAAGCCGCACCGGTCATCACCGTGTGGAAAACGGGTAAGGTCTCGGTGGAAGTCAGTGTCTGCGTATTGGCAATGGTATTGTCAATGCCGAAATCGGTCCGGATGGTGCTGCCTTCCAAAGCCAGCGCCTGCTGAGGGGTAAGGGAGCTCATGTCGACGAATTCCAGCAGGCCGGTTTGCTTCAGGGCTGAGAGAGCTTGCTCGGGATCTGTCTCGCCTGGAAGTTCAACCACAATCCGCCTCTCACCGGCTTTCTGCACCACTGCTTCGGCGACGCCCAGACCATTCACGCGGTTTTCGACAATTCGTACTGCGGTGTTCATCGCCTCGGCGTCAATTGCTGTATCAGCCGGCAGATCAGCTTCCAGCAAAGCCTGAACTCCGCCAACCAGGTCTAAACCGAGTTTAGTCTTAATATCCCGCTCGATGCCGGCAAAATGGATGCCGGGGTTATTGGGTAAATCCACCCAAATGGCTATTGCCAGCAGGACAAGGATCAAGATCAACATCCGCAATTGTTTGCTCGTCATTTAATCTCCACGCTCCATGATTCAAACAAATGCCAGCCGACGGCTGTGCCCGGTGCACGGCTGGCAAGACGGCATTATACTCTTGTTTTACAGGTTTGTCCAACCAGATACAATCTTCTTTGCCTGGCCAAGGATTTTCCTCCATTGCAACGCGGCAAAGTTTCGCTTGTATCCTATCGGTCGACTTGAGCCAGGTAGGTTAGCACGCGGGAGAGTATCTCGTCCGGGGTAAGTTTGTCGGTGTTAATTATCAGGTCGGCGCAGGCGCGGGCGTCTCGCAGCCTGAAGATTTGCTCTTCGTATTCCTCCAGGCTCCAGATCAGTTGTCGTCTATTGGTGCAAACCGGGTAGGAGGCATCCAGGTAAATCAACACATCTGGATTCACCAACCGCTTCCACATTGTGGCGACATAAGAATGTTCTTGGGCGATGTGTCTGGCGTGAAATCCAAGCTGTTTGAGCGCACGGGTCAGGGTTGTCTTTCCTGCGCCGCAGGGGCCAACAATACCAATGACCATGACCGAATGAGAAAACATTTCATGACTGCAATGGAAGACGAACGGTCATGCGGCGCACCTCATCGCCGGTAAAGCTGGAGACGCGCAAGACAATCACGCTGATATCGTCGGTTGGGCGCCCCTGATCCAGGCGCACAGCTTGTTCTAGCAGGTTATCGGCAATCATCTGCGGAGAGGGGTCTTCCTCCTCCAGCATCGCCTGGACAATGGTGACCACATCCAGAGATTCACCGTAGTTGGAGCCGGCATGGACCAGACCATCGGTATAGGCAATCGCCAGCAAGCCAGGTTGCAGGCTTACTTCGCGGATAATCGGGCGCGTATCACGATACAACCCCACCGGTATGCTCTCCTCGTCCAGGATAGATATCGTGTCATTCAGCGCCAGGATCGCCGGTGCAGGGTTGTTGCGCGTGATCACCAGGGTTGAGGTTTGCCTGTCTACCGAGATAATGTTCAAGGTAGCAGAGACTTTCCCTTGCCGAGCGGTGTACAGGTAATCGGAAGCTGCGCGGGCTGCTGCGCCATCTCGCACCCCCTCTGCCAGGAGCGAGATAACCTTTCTGACAACCATGGTCGAGATCGATTTGGCGCCTCTCCCTGAGCTTTGCCCATCTGCCATGACGACTGACACGCCGCCGTTAGGTCTCTCCACAACTTCAACAGTATCCCCGCTGCTGGGAGCGGCGTATTTCTTTACCTTGGCTACTGCAATCCTTACTTCCATGCTTGACTATACAGCAGGTCAATAATTGCCTCAATTTTACATCAAGACCGGCAGAGCCTCTGGCAACACCTGATATTGTTAGTGTATCCTTGGTTCATGAAAAACGGGAAGCGAGTTGAGCGGTGGTAGTTTTGGCGCCTGCCTCGGAGTGAAACAAAA
>FWPU01009025.1_pt1 | contig 16167 bp, 14 predicted proteins | sample 2228361 | NCBI WGS metagenome assembly FWPU01 (sample SAMEA103939777, study PRJEB20133) | metagenome
CTGAATTTCACCTCACCCGTCAACCTTGTCGGTTTGAGGCGAAGCTTCGTTAAGCAGTTACTTCAGATTTGGAATTGCTGCCTGGCAACAGGACTTTCTTAAAGTCGTGAAAGACATGTCGCTGCGAGGCGGCTTGTGCCGAAGCAGCCCCCTCTCAAGCCAGGAGATTGCTTCACGCGCACAGAACGCTTGTTCGCAATGACATTGTTCATGGACTTTAAGAAAAGCCTGTGCCTGGCAAAGGATTTTCTTGACAGCCGTCTCAGACCCTGGTATACTATTTTTAGGCAAGACTAAATTATATATTCGACATGACTTCAGACGCCCTCACCCCCTCCATTCAGGATTACCTGAAACATATCTTCGATTTGACCAGGGACGGCCAGCCGGCCAGTACCAACGATCTGGCCAGGCGCCTGGGTGTGAGGCCGGCCTCGGTAACCGGGATGATGCAAAAACTGGCTTCAGCACAGCCGCCACTGGTGGAGTATCGCAAACGCCAGGGCGTCACATTGACCGAGCCAGGCAAACGCGCCGCGCTGGAGGTCATCCGACACCACCGTTTGTTGGAGACCTGGCTGGTGCAGGCACTGGGCTATTCCTGGGACGAGGTGCATGAGGAGGCCTGCCGCCTGGAGCATGTCATCTCGAAAGATTTCGAGGCGCGTATGGCAGCCGCGTTGGGCGAACCGACACACGATCCGCACGGCGAGCCGATCCCCGCCTCCGATCTATCCATGCCGCCCGAGGCGTCCATCTTGCTTTCGTCGCTGCGCCCGCCACTATCGGCCATCGTTCAGCGCGTACAAACCGGCAACCCGGCCCTGCTACGCCGCCTGAACGAACTGGGGCTGGTGCCAGGCGTTGTGATCCAGGTGGTGGCTTACACGCCCTTCGATGAAAATCTGACGCTCGAAATTGCAGGCCAGACGGCGGTGATTGGCCCGGCCATTTCGGCAAATGTCTTCGTGGAGGTCCGCTAATGACATACATCATCGCGGCAGGGGTGATCTTGCTGCTGCTCATCGCTCCTCGCTACGGATTGCTCGAACGGTATCGAAACTGGCAAAGCGCGCGCCAACGCGAACGGGTGGAAGACGCTCTCAAACATCTGCTCGACCGCGAGCAGCAGGGACGGCACGCCTCGCCCGAATCGCTGGCAGGCAGCCTGGATTTGCCACGCGCCAAAGCCACTGCGCTGATTGCCTCGATGGAAGCACAAGGATTGGTCGAATCGCGCGGCGCCGAATTGCATCTAACCGCCGAGGGCGAACGCTGGGCGCTGCACGTGGTACGCGCCCACCGCCTGTGGGAACGTTACCTGGCCGATGAAGCGCGGATGCCGTTGACCAAAGTCCATGCCGAGGCGCATCGCCAGGAACACCGCCTGACCGACGCCCAACTCGACGCGCTGGACGCGGCCCTCGGCCATCCCCTCACCGATCCACACGGCGACCCCATCCCTACCCGGCAGGGGAATCTGCCCAAAGCCGAGGGCATCCCTCTTACGGGCTGGCAGGCCGACCGTCCGGCCAAGATCGTGCATCTCGAGGATGAACCGGCGCTGGCTTATCAGCAAATCCTGGCGGCAGGGCTGCGCCTCGGTCAGACCATCCGCATCCTGGAAAGTTCCTCTCAGCGGTATGTGTTGAGCGATGGCGAAAACGAATACCGCCTGGCCCCGGCCGTGGCGGCCAACGTTCATGTTGCCCCCCTACCAGAAGGGTCGTTTGCGCCGGCGGGAGCGATTCCGCTGAACGAGTTACCGAATGGCCGGCGCGCCCAGATCGTGATGTTGGACGAGGCCGTGCAGGGCTTCACTCGTCGCCGTTTCCTGGACCTGGGCCTGACCCCTGGGGCCGAGATTTCTCCCGAACTCAAGAATTTCTTCGGCGACCCGCGCGGATACCGCCTGCGCGGCACGTTGATTGCACTGCGAAAAGACCAGGCCGAGCGGGTGTGGGTCAAGGAAGTGTGGGGGACAGGTGTGGGTGAGGTAGACAGGTAGAAGAGGTACACAGGTAGAAGAGGTACACAGGTAGACAGGTACACAGGTACACAGGTAGAGAGGTAGAAAGGTGATCATGGCAAATACAACTTCTCCATGCGAAACATGCCCGGCCTATGCGCAATTGGAACAGATGGGCATCAAGGTCGGTGATTTCGACCGCGTGGTGGCGCTAGCCGGCAATCCGAATACGGGCAAATCCACGCTTTTCAATGCCTTGACCGGCCTCAAGCAACACACCGGCAACTGGCCTGGCAAGACCGTGACGCGCGCCGAGGGCGGTTATCAATTCAATGGCGTGAAGTACAAACTGGTGGACCTGCCTGGCACTTACTCGCTCCTTTCCGCCTCGCAAGACGAGGAGGTGGCGCGCGATTTCATTTTGTTCGGGCAGCCTGATTGCACTGTGGTGGTGGCTGACGCCACAGCCCTCGAACGCAACTTGAATCTGGTCTTGCAAGTGATGGAAATCACCGACAAAGTGGTAGTGGCCGTCAACTTGATGGACGAAGCGCGCCGCAAAGGGATAGAAGTGGACACCCGCAGCCTGGCGCGCGACCTGGGCGTGCCGGTCGTTCCTATCACGGCTCGTTCGGGCGAGGGCGTCAGCGCGTTGCTGCAAACCATCGCAGAGGTCATCGAAGGCAAGGTCAACGTCAGGCCACTGCGCGTAGAAGGCACACCCGAATTTCAGCGTGCCATTCAGGAACTTGTCCCACTCATCGAACAGGCCGCGCCAGGCGTGCCGAACGCGCGCTGGCTGGCCATCCGCCTGCTGGATGGCGATGTGCGCGTGCAACAGGCCCTATCGAGCGGGGAACTCATGCAATTGGTGGCGCGCCAGCAGCAAGCCGATGTCCAATTCAGCCGTAAGATGGCCGTGGAAGGCCGCCAATGACCGGCGTATGGGAAATCATTCACATCTTCGAGCAGAACAATGACCCAACCCATTCAACCCAATCTCCCCACTGGGAATACTGATGTGTTAGCAAAAGCAGAGACCCTTCGCAACAGCCTGTCTTCCGGCTTTCGCGACGAGATGGTCAAATCGCTGTATGCTGAGGCCGAACGCATTGCCCGACGCGCCGTGAAAACAGCCCAGGACAAGAAATATGACTTCGACCAAAAGGTAGATCGTCTGGTCACCTCGCCGCTCACTGGCCTGCCGATCATGCTGGCGCTGCTGGCAGCGCTGATATGGTTGACCGTCTCAGGCGCCAACATCGTCTCGGATGCCATCGCCGCCGTACTATTCTGGATCGGCGACCAGGGCAATGCCCTCTTCCAGGCGCTGCGCCTGCCGTGGTGGCTGACCGGCTTCGTGTGGGACGGCGTGTATCGCGGGCTGGCCTGGGTGGTCAGCGTGATGCTGCCGCCTATGGCAATCTTCTTTCCGGCCTTTACTATCCTGGAAGACCTGGGCTACCTGCCGCGCGTGGCCTTCAATCTGGACTGGCTGTATCGCAAGGCCGGCGCACACGGCAAACAGTCGTTGACGATGGCAATGGGCTTTGGCTGCAACGCCGCCGGCGTAGTCTCGACGCGCATCATCGACTCGCCCCGCGAGCGCCTGATTGCCATCCTCACCAATAACTTCGTGCCGTGCAACGGACGCTTCCCGACTCTCATCATGCTGGCTACCGTTTTCGTGGCCGCCTCCTTCCCGCCGGCCTTGACCTCCTTCGTAGCCGCGGGAGCAGTCGTAGGCGTGGTGCTGATCGGGGTGGCGTTCACTTTCTTCATGTCGTGGCTGCTGTCCAACACGGTCTTGCGGGGTGAGGCTTCGGCCTTCACGCTGGAACTGCCGCCCTACCGCCGCCCCAATGTGGGACGCATCTTGTACACCTCACTGATTGACCGCACGCTGTTCGTGCTGTGGCGCGCCATGCAAACGGCCGCGCCGGCCGGGGCTGTCATCTGGGTTCTGGCGAACATCCCCTTCGGCGAGGTCAGCCTGGCGCGCGCCATCGCAGACTGGCTAAATCCCTTTGGCTTGCTGCTAGGGCTAGACGGAGTCATCTTGCTGGCCTACATCATCGCCATCCCGGCCAACGAGATTGTCGTGCCGACTATGATGATGGTCTACATGGGCGCCGGCATGATGATCGAAGGCCCGGCCACCAACGCCGCCATCTACGATTTGCTCGTGAACGGCCACGGCTGGACGCTGTTGACAGCCATCAACCTGATGCTGTTTTCTTTGCTGCACAACCCCTGCGCCACCACCATCATGACCATCTACAAAGAGACCAAGAGTTGGAAATGGGCGACAGTGAGCGTGAGCATTACCCTGGGGACTGCCTTCATCGTGACCTTTTTGACGGCCAGCACAGCGCGGCTGGTAGGGTTGGGGTAGAAAATCAGCCTTTGGGACGGTTGCCCAAACGCAGGCGGTGTATAATTTCGCGCATGATTCGCAGTTTATACTTTACCCCCAAACATCCCTTATCGGAAAACCTGCCGCCAGACGACTTTCCTGTTGCCATACGCAACCGCAACTCCCTGTTGTGGGTGGACTGTTCGGGCGAGCCACCCGCCACTTGCGAACCTATTCTGAAGCAATTCAACTTTCACCCCCTGGCCATAGATGACGCCCTATTGGAAACGCATTCCCCCAAAATAGACGATTGGGGAGAATACCTCTACATCGTGCTGAACTACATGAATCTGCACCGCAACCAGCAAAATGGCTGGGAAATCGAGGTGGACGAGGTGGACATCTTCCTTGGCCCCAACTACGTCATCACGCATCATGATTACCCGCTGCCTGCTCTCGACGAAACCTGGGCCGCCTGCCACCGCGACCTGCGCAACTTCCGGGCCGGCGCCGATCACCTGCTCTACAAAATCATGGACAACATTGTGGCGGGGTACATGCCTCTGGTTGAAACCATAGACCAGGCCATTGACGAAATCGAAGACGAGATTTTCGAGCGCCCCGCCCGGACACCCTGGAACGTCTCTTCACTCTCAAACGCGCCCTGCTCGCCATGCGGCGCATTTTGCTGCCTCAGCGCGAGGCGCTCAACAAACTGGCACGCGACGATTACCGCGTGATAGATGCCCGCGATCGCATTTTCTTCCGCGACATATACGATCACCCGGTGCGCCTGCACGACATCAACGAAAGCCTGCGCGACCTGGTGGGCGGCGCGCTCGACACCTATCTTTCTGTCATGAACAATCGCATGAACGATGTCATGAAGACCCTGACCATCATTACCACCCTGTTCATGCCCATCACCTTCGTCACCGGCTTCTTTGGCATGAATTTCTTCGAGCCGGTAGCCCATCTATTGGGTTGGACTTCCAAAGAACTCTTCCTCATTACCCTCCTCGGGCTGCTCTTACTGCCTGTCGGCATGTATTACTGGATGCGCCGCCGAACATGGATTTGAGCAAGCGAAACTGATGGACTTTCGACCCGCACGTTCCTTTGCCATCGACCTGGACAAGCGCGATGAACTGGCCTCCTTTCGCGACGCCTTCGTCTTCTCCGACCCTGGCCTGCTCTACCTGGACGGAAACTCGCTCGGACGGCTGCCCAAAGCGGCTCGCGAACGGCTGCACACCATCGTCGAAGAAGAATGGGGGCGCGACCTGATTCGCAGTTGGAACAAGGCCGGCTGGTGGCAGGCGCCCGTCCGCGTGGGAGAAAAGATTGCCCCTCTGATAGGCGCAGCGCCAGGGCAAGTCATCGTGACCGATTCCGTTTCCACGAACCTGTTCAAACTGTGCGCGGCCGCACTCGACCTGCTCCCTGGTCGAACTTGCATCCTCACCGACAGCCTCAACTTCCCTTCCGACCTGTACATCTTGCAAGGCATCGTCCGCTTGCTTGGAGAACGCCACGAAATCGTCCGCATTGGCTCGCGCGACAACGACCTGACGCCCGACCTGGAACAATTGGCTCAGGCCCTCGACGATCGCACGGCGCTGGTCACTTTTTCTCATGTGACGTTCAAGAGCGGCTACTTGTACGATATGCAAGCCATCACCCGCCTGGCACATCGGAAAGGCGCGCTCGTCCTATGGGATTTGTCGCACTCGGTGGGCGCCGTACCAATCGAACTGGACGCCTGTGAAGTGGATTTTGCGGTTGGCTGCACCTACAAATACCTGAACGGCGGCCCCGGCGCGCCGGCCTTCCTATACATCAACGAACGCTTGCAAGAGAAGACACGCTCGCCCATTTGGGGCTGGTGGGGGCAAAAAGAACCATTTGCCTTCGATCTGGACTACGCCCCGGCCAATGGGGCAACACGCTTCCTAGTGGGCAGCCAGCCGATACTCTCCCTGCTGACTCTCGAAGCGGCGCTCGAACCGCTCCTGCAGGCCGGCATCGAGCGCGTGCGGCAAAGGTCCATTCAGTTGACCGAGTACCTCATCCACCTGACCGACTACTACCTGACGCCGCTTGGATTCACCCTTGGCTCCCCCCGCGACTTCGAGCGGCGCGGCTCGCACGTCAGCATCCGCCACCCAGAAGGATATCGCATCAATCGCGCCCTCATTGAGGAAATGAACGTCATCCCCGATTTCCGCGCCCCCGACAATCTGCGCCTGGGCCTGGCCCCGCTCTACACCTCGTTCATCGAGATCTGGGATGCCGTAGATCGCATCCGGCAAGTGACGCTGGAAAGACGCTACGAAAAATACGGGCCAGAACGCCTGACAGTCACCTGAACCATCCCTACTAATCAATCCAATGAGCCTGCACTCGGAAATCCTCGAACAACCTGCCCGCCTGGAAAGACTTCTCTCCTCGCAACGCCCGGCAGTCGAAAAGATTGCGCATACCCTCCAGGCGCACGACATCCACTTTGCCTTCCTGGCAGCGCGCGGCACCTCCGACAACGCCGGGCGCTATGCCAATTACCTGTGGGGCGCCAGGAACGGCCTGCCAATGGCGCTGGCCACCCCTTCCCTGTTCACGTACTATCACCAGCCGCCCAAACTCAAAAATGCGCTGGTGGTCGGCATTTCGCAATCGGGACAATCGCCCGACATCGTGAGCGTGCTTGAAGAAGGAAAACGCCAGGGCAACCCCACCCTGGCCATCACCAACGCCCCAGATTCCCCTCTGGCGCGTCAGGCCGATTTCGTCATCGACATTCAGGCCGGTCCCGAACGAGCCGTAGCCGCCACCAAGACCTATACGACCGAGTTGATGGCCATTGCCATGTTTTCAGCCGCCCTCAGCGGAAAAGCGGCCTGCTGGCAAGAATTGGCGTATGTCCCTGCATGGATACACGAAATTCTCGGGCGTGACGAAGCCATCGGGCAAGCAACGCAACGATACCGCTACATGCAGCAATGCGTAGTGCTGGGACGCGGCTATAACTACGCCACCGCCTTCGAGTGGGCGCTGAAACTCAAAGAATTGACTTACGTGGAAGCCGAGCCGTATTCTTCGGCCGATTTCCAGCATGGCCCGGTAGCGATGGTTGCAAAAGGCTTTCCGGTGCTGGCCGTTGCGCCGGCCGGGAAAGTACTTGGTTCGATGTTGGACCTGTTGACCCACCTGCACCAAGAGTTACAGGCCGAGTTGGTGGTCGTCTCGAACGCTCCGCCGGCGCTAGCCAAAGCGCAGACTTCCTTCCAAATCCCAGAAGACGTGCCAGAATGGCTATCCCCTCTGGTCAGCATCGCAGCCGCGCAATTGTTCTCCTATCACCTGACTCTAGCCAAAGGCTACGACCCCGATCATCCACGCACGATTCGCAAAGTGACAGAGACGCGCTAAGATTTTGTTGTACAATCGGTCTCGATGTCCTCCGTCCACACGATTCTCCGCCGCCGCCGCGACCGCCGGGAAGCCCGCCATCGCAGCCTGCAAACCCGCACTCGCCGCGTGATTGTTGGTTTAGGCTTTTTGCTTAGCGCCCTGCTGGCTACCCTCATTTTGGCGCTGGCTTTCTCCTACGCCGACCTGACGCGCGACCTGCCATCGGTCGAACTACTGCCCGCTCTGCTCGACCCGCCCGACGGCCTGCTCTTGCAACCCACACGTCTGTACGACCGCAGCGGTCAGCGTCTTCTGGTGACTTTTTCGGCAGGCGAATCCCTGCGCCGCTATATCCCACTCGATGCCGGCAATCCGCAGCATCTACCTGAATCGCTGGCGCAGGCTACCCTGGCGCTGGCTGACCCAAATTTTGCCAGACACTCCGGTTACACCCTTGCTGGTCTGGGGCAATTCGACCTGCATCCTACCCTGGCCCAGCGCTTGGCCAGTGACCTGTTGCTATGGAACGAACCGCCTTCTTTGCGGCGCGCTCTGCGCGAGCGCCTGCTAGCCGCGCAAATGACCGCCCGTTACGGGCGCCTGCAAGTGCTGGAATGGTACTTGAATTCGGCCTATTTCGGCCATTACGCTTATGGCGCCGACGCTGCCGCTCAACTGTACTTCGGTAAATCAGCCGTTGCCCTGACTCCCGCCGAGGCGGCCGTGTTAGCCGCCGTATCTCAGGCTCCCAGCCTCAATCCACTGGATGCGCCCCAAGTCGCCCGGCAGCGCGGGCGCGAAACCCTCCACATCATGCAGGCGCTTGGCTTTCTCTCGCCGGAGGTCGCTCAATCGGCGCTGGCAGAGTCGCCCGCCTTTACCCCCAAACCCGAAAGCCTCAACGCCTTTGCCCCCGCCTTTCTCAATCTGGCCCTCCAGCAACTCGATAGACTCTTTGGCCGCGCGCGCATCGAACGCGGCGGCTTGACCATCATCACCACCCTGGATTACGAACTCCAGGCCCAGGCCTCTTGCGCCATGCAAGTCTATTTACAACGCCTGCAAGGCAACGCAGGCTCGTCACCCGAAGCCGATTGTCAGGCCGCCCGCTTGCTGCCCTCACCGCCGGCCGATTTGCAGGTCAACGAGCCATCTGCCAGCGCCCTGCTGCTCGACCCGCGCAACGGACAGGTGCTGGCGCTGGTGGGAGATTCCCTTCCAGGGCAGGAAAACGCTTCTTTGTCGCCTCGCAGGCCCGGGTCCCTCCTGACGCCTTTCATCTACCTGACCGGATTCACGCGCGGACTGAGTCCTGCCTCGTTGATATGGGATGTCCCCGGCCAGGCCTCCATCCGCAACCTGGATGGTCAATATCACGGCCCGCTGCGCCTGCGGCTGGCGCTGGCCAACGATTACCTCGTCCCTGCCGCACAGGTACTGGAGCAAATGGGGACCGGGAGCGTCTTGCAAACGATAAACTCGTTTGGGTTGTCTCTGGCAGTGTCCCCCTCCTCACTCGCGCTGCCAACAGGGTTGGAAACGTCCTCTCAAGGGACATCTTTCCTCCTAAGCGACGCCTCGCCGTTGGCACTCCTGGATGTGTCGGCCGCTTACGCTGTGCTGGCTGCCGGGGGGGTAAAATATGGCCAGGAAATAGACGGCGAACTAGAGCCTTTGGCCATCCTGCGCGTGGAAACCGCCGACCATGCCGTATGGCTGGATGCCTCGAACCCGGCCGCCCGGCCGGTGGTATCGCCGCAGTTGGCTTACCTGCTCAACCACGTTTTGAGCGACGAACCCGCGCGCTGGCCGTCGCTGGGGCATCCCAACCCTTTCGAGATTGGCCGGCCAGCCGGGGCCAAGAGCGGCACCACCCTGGACGGGCTGGATGCCTGGGCCATCGGCTACACCCCCTATCGACTGGTGGCCGTCTGGACGGGAACGCGCAACGCCGATGACGCACCTCTCTCGCCGCGTTTGCCAGCCGGTCTGTGGTATGCCTTGATGCAAACAGCCTCCCGCAACCTGCCTCCTGAAGGTTGGTCGCCGCCGGCCGGCATCACCACCCTGGAAGTGTGCGATCCTTCCGGCTTATTGCCCACGCAAGACTGCCCCACTACCGTGCGCGAGGTATTCAGCGACGGCAACCAGCCGGTTCAGGCCGATGACCTCTATCGCGTCTACGAAATCAACCGCGAGACCGGCTTCCTGGCCACCGTCTTCACACCACCGCAACTGATCGAACAGCGCGTCTATCTCACCGTCCCACCCGAAGCACGCGCCTGGGCAGAGGCCAATGGCTTCACGACCCCGCCCGACATCTACGATGCTATTCAGCCGCAGGCCATCGATCCACAGGTCAACATTTCGACCCCGGCCATGTTTGCCGACGTGCGCGGGCAAGTAGACATCACCGGCACGGCGGCCGGTGAAAACCTGGATTATTTCCGCGTGCTGGTGGGGCAAGGCCTCAACCCGCGCGGCTGGCAGCAAATAGGCAGCGACTCGAAATCTCTGGTATTGGACGGTCTGTTGGCGCACTGGGATACCAGCGGGCTAAATGGCCTGTATGCCATACAACTACAGGTGGTGCGCACCGATCAGCGCCTGGACACAGCCGTCATCCAGGTCACCGTAGATAACACCCCTCCGCAAGTCACCTTGCTCTATCCGCAAGCCGACCTGGAACTGGATTATGCCAGCAACCGTCAAATCGCCTTTCAGGCACAGGCCAGCGACAACATCTCGCTCTCGACAGTAGAATTTTATGTGGACGGAGAACTGGTTGCTGCCCTGGAAGAAGCCCCCTTTGGCCTGGCCTGGAACGCCAGCCGGGGAACGCATACCGTACGAGTGCTAGCCCGCGACCGCGCCGGGAACGAGACCGAACAAACCGCGCAGTTCCAGGTCAAATGAAATAGCACAAATCGTAACTCCAAGCCCTGCAATCACGACAAATCCGTCCATCGGCATTGTGATTGTGTTAGAATTAAGCACCCTGGAGATGCCATGTCCGATATGATCGAAGTTGCCATAGATAGCGTCCGCGTCAGCCTGATGTCGCCGCAGCGAGTGGTTGTCCTGCGGCAGTTGAACGCCGAACGTTTCATCCCCATCTGGGTAGGGCCTTACGAGGCAGAGGCGATTACCGTCGCCTTACAGGAAATCGAAATGGTACGCCCCCTCACCCACGACTTGCTCAAGAACGTATTCGGCATGTTCAACGCTCGCGTCAAGCGCGTAGAAATCGTGGCCCTGCGCGAAGAAATCTTCTTTGGCAACATCGTTGCCGAGGTGAACGGGCAGGAACTCAACATCGACTCACGTCCATCCGACGCCATTGCGTTGGCGGTGCGCACCCATGCTCCCATCTATGTTCACAAAAGCGTCATGGACGAGGCCGGCATCGTCCCTGAGACCGACATACAAGCCGGCGGAAGCGCCCCCAGCGTCCCTGCCCCAGGCGACAAAACTCCGCCTGCCGAAGAGAACGCCGACCGCCTATCTGTCTTCGAGGACTTCCTGAAAAAACTCGACCGCGGCCAAGCGGACGACAAGAGCCAAGACGACAGCGCCTCGGACTCCCCCAAGCCTGATCCCGCGCCATGAGCGATTCACTACCCCCTGAAGAAATCCCCTACGACGATCAGCCCGCCGCCCCCGCCGCTCCGAGCATACCCCACAGTCGGGAAGCCGAAGAAGCCGTGATAGGGGCGGTGCTGATTAACCCCGACGTGTATTACGACGTTGCCCAATTCCTCAACGCCGATGATTTCTACATCCACCGCCACAAATGGATTTGGGAGGCCTTTACCCGCCTGCACGAACAACGCACCCCAATCGACCTGCTGACCGTCGCAGACGAACTCGACCGCATGGGTCAACTGGTCGAATTGGGCGGCCCGGCCTACCTGACGGCGCTCGTCAATCAAGTGCCAACCTCCCTAAATGCCGAATCCTACGGTCGTATCGTCGAGGCGCACGCCATCCGCCGCAAGATGATCAACGCCGCCAACCGCATCGCCTCCCTGGCCTATGACGAGGGCGCGCTGGTGGACACGGTCATGGACGAAGCCGAAAAAGCCATTTTCGACGTGAGCGAGCGCCGCCTCACCCACGAACTACAGCCCATCTCCTCCGTCCTGAGCGAATACTACGACCGCATAGACGACCTGGCCAAACGCCCCGACGAAATTTTCGGCGTCCCCACCGGCTTCATTGACCTGGACCGCCTGCTGGCAGGCCTGCAACCCTCCGACCTGCTCATCATAGCCGGCCGACCAGGGCAAGGAAAGACCGGCTTCCTGCTCTCTGTGGCCAAGAACGCCGCCCTGACCCATAAGAAACACGTTGCCATCTTCTCGCTCGAAATGTCCAATGAGCAGGTCGTTCAACGCCTCATCGCACAAGAAACTGGCATAGACAGCCAACGCCTGCGCACCGGCAAACTCACCGAAGAAGAATGGCCGCTGTTCACCCATGCCATCGAGGTCTTCTCGGATACCAGAATCTTCCTCGACGACACCCCCGCCATCACGCCGCTTCAATTGAGAACAAAATGCAGACGGCTACACATGGAATATGGCATCGACCTGGTCATCGTGGATTATCTGCAACTGATGAGCGGCGACACCCGCACCGACAACCGCGTGCAAGAAGTCTCGTACATCTCCCGCAACCTCAAGGTACTGGCGCGCGAGTTGAACGTCCCTGTGCTGGCCGCAGCGCAACTCAGCCGCGCCGTGGAGCAGCGTACCGATAAGCGCCCTGTGTTGTCGGATTTGAGAGAGTCGGGGAGTCTCGAACAAGACGCAGATATCGTCATGTTCATCTACCGTCCCGACCAGTACGAGAAGGATACCGCCAAGCAGAACATCGCCGAGATCATCGTCGCCAAGCACCGCAACGGACCGGTGGGCAGCGTGGAGTTGATCTTCCGCAGCGCGCTGGCCAAGTTCGAGAACGCGGCGACGAAACATGTGCAGTTCAATGAGTAGGGCGACTGAAGTCACCGCAACGCCCGCGAAGCCGACCTTCGTCGGCTACAAACGACGGCGCGAGTTCAATCGCCGAATAATGCAATGTCCACCTTCAAAGGTTTCACCGAATCGGAATCCTTCACTCAACTCCCCGACTCCTTCTTCCATCGTTTGCTGAACGAAATCGAAGATGCGGCGGAGTTGAAGGTGACGCTTTACATGCTCTGGCGCATGGAGCATATCGAGGGCCCCTTCCGCGCGTTATGTGAAACGGATTTCAACGACCTGGGCCTTTCTGCGGACGAGATCAGGCGCGGGCTGGGAAAAGCCGTCGAGCGCGGGAGCATACTCAGGTCACGGCATGAAGCGGATGTCTTTTACTTCCTCAATTCCCCGCGTGGGCGCGCGGCAGCCGAGGCGTTCGCGAAAGGTCAATGGCGCGAGTCCGCAAAGATATTATCCGCGCCGCCTGTGGAGCGCCCGAACATCTTCAAGTTGTACGAGGAAAACATCGGGCCGCTGACCCCGTTGATCGCGGACGCGTTGAGGGACGCGGAGGAACTTTATTCGAGCGAATGGGTTGCGGAGGCAATCGAGATTGCGGTGAAAAACAACAAGCGGTATTGGAAATACTGCGAAGCGATTTTGAAACGCTGGAAGGAAAAAGGCAGAGATGAAAGAAAAAATCGGGAAGACGCTGGCAAGGATTTCAAGCGCTACACCGAAGGCGAGTTTGCCGAGTTCTTCCGCGAGTAGAACGACGACAAACAGGGCGACGGCAAGCGTCGCCCCAACGTTGGGCGACCCGAACTGCCCGCATTGCGGCGGCGCGGGCTATGTGCGCTATGACGTGCCGTTGGGCGACCCGCGCTTCGGCCGGTTGGAGGCGTGCGTCTGCCGCGCGGCGGATATTGCCGAGGGCGCGAGGACGCGTCTGTTCGAGATGAGTCGACTCGATCGACTCAGCCATTTGACGTTCGAGAATTTTGAATCGAGGGGAAATAAAAACGCCAAGTTCATGACGCCGCAGGACGTTCACAGTTTGGAAGCGGCGAAAGAGATGGCGGAAAATTTCGCCCGCAATCCGCAAGGCTGGCTGCTGATCGAGGGCGGATACGGCTGCGGCAAGACTCATCTCGCGGCGGCCATCGCCAACTTCGCGGTGAACCGCGGCACGCCGACGCTGTTCATCACCGTCCCCGATTTGCTGGACACGCTGCGCTTCACCTTCAGCGACCCCGAGACGACCTTTGAAGCGCGCTTCGAGGAAGTCCGCAACGCCGACCTGCTGGTGCTGGACGACTTCGGCACGCAGAACGCCACAGGCTGGGCGCAGGAAAAATTGTTCCAGATCATCAACTTCCGTTACATCAACAAACTGCCGACGGTCATCACCACCAATCTTATGCTGGACGAGATCGAGAGCCGCATCCGCTCGCGCTTGCAGGACGAGGAGTTCGTGGCGCACGTGCGCATCACCGCGCCCGATTACCGCCGTCCCACCGAGACGAGCAACCCTGGCATTTCGATGTTGTCGCTGCCAGAGATGAAGGCGATGACCTTCAAGAATTTTGAAACACGCGAAGACGAAATCGGCAAGGAAGCCGTGACCACGACCACCACCGAGAAACAGGATCGCTTCGGCAACAAGGTCAAGGACAAGGAGATCACGCGCGTCAAGGTGACTCAGGAGGACGTGAAGACCCTGCGCAAGGCGGTCAACGCGGCGGTGACCTTCGCCGAGGAACCCGAGGGCTGGCTGGTTCTGCTCGGCGGATCGTTCTGCGGCAAGACCCATCTCGCGGCGGCCATCGGCAACTATCGCATCGAACTGGGCGGACAGGCCATCTTGGTGGAAGTTGCCGACCTGCTCGACTACATGCGCCAAACCTTCCGCCCGGCATCGGACGTTTCATTCGATCGCCGTTTCAACGAGATCAAGACGACCCCCATGCTGATCCTCGACGACTTGAAGGAAAGCGGTACCAGTTCCGTCTGGGCGGAGGACAAACTTTACCAAATTTTGAACCACCGCTACTACGCCCACCTGCCGACTGTCATCACCTCCACGCTCAAGCCTGAGGCGTTCGCGGTCAATTACCCTGGGCTGTGGAACAAGATCCTCGACGCGACGAAGAGCCAGGTCCACGTGATTGATATGCCGCCGTATCGGAGGTTGGGGAAGGGGAAGGCATCCGCGCATAAGAAGAAGTAGGACGATTTATACCCGCTTCACGCGACGGGGGAGGCGGGTTCTGTTTCGAGGGGCTTTTCTCTGCGCCGTTAGCCCGCGCAGATGGCTTTCCAAAGAAGTCTGTCTATAACGTTGAGGTGGATTGGGGAAGTTAAAGCATTTTGCCTTGCGTTATCAAGCCATTTGACTTGATAAACTCCTCAACATCACTGAAAGCATTGAGAAACAAGGGCGTTCCTGCAAATGAGAGCGGTGAGACGGGACCAATAGTCATAAAGGAATATTCTCGGCTGGCTGTGTCAAAGGATGAATGTGGGTCACGAAACAATTTATACAGATCAAGAGCTTTGCTCTTTCCACCGACCAATCCGCTCAATGCTTCAAATTCCGCACCCATACTTAACCCAAAGCCAAAAAAGAAAATCCGTAATTGTTCCACAATTTCACGATGCAGGCTTGAAAGCGTCTGACTTATAAACATCCATCCCACTCCGTACTTTCGAGTGGTTCGTGCTGAGTCTATCAGTATACTTCTTATACCTTTTTGCGCATTATTATTTGGCTCGTCACGGGGAGCAATCCGATGCGCCTCATCTATGATAACAAGAGCATTTAGGCTACGATTTTGCTTGTAAGCAGCATCCGCTACATTGCGGATGCCTTCCAACAACCGTTTGATTACCAAAGACTGGATGGTTTCATTCCACAATGGCTTTGTGGTGGTTTCACCATCAGCATTCTTACTTTGGTTGGAAAATTTTCCCGCGCCCGTGTCAGCAACTTGTTCCAACGACAAATCAATTACAACGAGTGAGCGTTTTACTCTTGTCGGGTCAAATAATTCATACACCAGAGACTCAACTTTTCGCGCTCCACTGCGTTCCTCTCTAAATAGTTCTGCAACAGGCAACCAGATTGTTTGGTAAATTTCATCTGGCTTCGCTTCTGATATAGCATCCGCAAATCTTTCCGCTGCAGATCCCTCTCGTGCATAAATCTTGTTCCTCAACCTCTCTTGTTGCAATAGTCCCCATACACGGTCAAAACTGGTTCTATCATGCAAATTTCCAAGTTTTAAGTTGGCTTTCTTCATTAGACCTCTTGCAAAAGTCGAAAATGTGCCAGAATCGGCACATGAGATACGCAGACATCAAACAACGCAGTGATACAGATTTCAAACGCCTGACCGGAGTTGAACACGCCACCTTTCGCCGGATGCTGCAAGTCCTGGAAGCCCAACGTTCGAATTTCGGGCGTC
>FWPU01009026.1_pt1 | contig 16164 bp, 8 predicted proteins | sample 2228361 | NCBI WGS metagenome assembly FWPU01 (sample SAMEA103939777, study PRJEB20133) | metagenome
GCGCTGCACGCGGTCGACGTCGACTCCGGTCATCGGGAGTCGCCCGCGCTCGGCACGAGCCTCGAGCCGCGCGAACGCCCTCGCCTTCTTCTGCACCCACGACGCGGTCACGCCGCCGGTCTGCCGCGAGAGATCCGCACTGACACTCAGCGGATGCCGCACGCCCAGCTCGTATCGCCCGCTCACGATGAACCCGCCCGCGACCTCTTGCGTCAGGCCTACCGCTCGCGAGAGGCGAATCGCCGCCGCATCGTGCGAGGCCACGTCCTCGACGAAGACCTGCGCGCCGTCTTTCGCATCGGTGCGCGCGCCGGTCACCACGCGCCGCTCGCCGAAGCTCGGACCATCGACGTCGACCGAGTAGTTGCCGTACCAGACGTCGCGCCCACCCTTGACCTCGGCCTGACCCCACACCTGCGGCCCGAGCCTCGGCCCCCAGCCGCCGCGAATCCCGGCCGTGGTGTTCGAGTCGACGCGAACGTCGACCCCCAGCGACGAGAACGAGTCGTCGAACGTTCCGAGCCCCTCGCCGCGAACCGCCAGCACCTGCTTATGACCGGCCAGGATCCGCACCCGCTCGTGCGCCTGCCAGTGCCCGGAGACGCCCACCGACGTGCGCCCGCCCGTGAGCGCGCCGAGCTCCTCAGTCGCGGTGAGGGTCGTGTCGCGCACGTCGAGTCGCGCTCCGAAGACGACGTTCTGCCAGCCGACCGAACCACCGAGGATGCGCGCACTGACGGACGCATCGGAGAATGGCGCCCGCGGGTCGGCGGCAGTGCGGTCGTCGGCGAGCGCTCCGACGACGACGGGCCCGAAGCGTTGCTCGCCGCGAAGCGAGAGCTGTCTGAGCCCCACCGCGTCGAAGTGCGCTCCGTCCGAGAACCCGCGCGTGCGCCTCCGGAAGGCGACGTCGAAGAAACCTCGCTCCGCAAGGCCTGGACCGCGCGCGCGCACCGTCAGCGCATCGCCGCCAGCGACGGCCGCACCGGGCCGCGCGAACGTCAGGCCGCCGTCGTCCGATATTCCAAAGCCCTCTGGCGGCAACGCCACACCCTCGCTCCGCGCCGCTTCCGCGAGCAGCATCACGGGCCCGAGCGACGCGCGAGCCGATGCGCGGTACAGGGCGAACGGCGAGCGCCCACGTTCCTGCACCGCGCCCGCAGAGACTTCCACCGGCCCCACCCTGCCTGAAAGCTCGCCTCCGGCCAGACCGCGAGCATCGGCTGCCAGGCGCACGTGCTCGTAATCGACCACCAGCACCTGCTCGGGCATCGAGGTGAGTGCCTCCGACGGCAGCGGCACCTCTCCGGCGGCGAACGACAGCGGCCGGGCGAGGAGAATCCGCCCCGAGGCGTAATCGATTTCGTAATCGCGGCCGCGTTGAAGGTGGCGCTCGGCGATGGGGACGCCGGTCAAGCCATCGCGCAGCTCGACGCGGACGATCTCGCTGCCCTGCGCCACGGCGAAGTGCCCGAGGTAGTAGACGCTGCCGCCGGTGGCGACGAGCTCTTCGTGCGCCGGCTCGAGCGACAGCTCCCGCACAGGATCGGCCACCCCCGGGGCAAAGAACGCGCTCGCACCGCCCTGCCACGCGCCCTCTCCGGCGGACACCTCGAGGTACGGCCCGAAGAACGCGCGGGCGTAGCGGCCGACCTCCGCGTCGGAGAACAGCGCCCGGTGCGTGCCGACGCCGATTGCTCCGATGCCGTCGCGCGACAACTCGAGCCGCACGCGCCCCTCTGCAGCGTTCGGCACCTCCGAGTACGAATCGTCGGCCCATTCGGAGACGAAGGTCTCCGGGTCGAGCGCTCGCTCCAGCCGATCTGGCCGGCGCGGACCCGCGAGCGCTCCCGGGCCCGCGACAGTCAAATCGTCCCAGTCGTGATCCCGGAGCTCGAGCTCGCCCACCAGGTGCCACCGACCGATGCGGTGCTCGAGGTGCGCGCCGCCGCGGCCGATGAGCTTCAGCTTCCCGACCGGAGCATCCGGCCGGAAGTGCGTCTCGAGATCGATCAACCCCACGACGAACGGGCGCGCCGCCGCGTGGATGACGAGCTGCTCGACGCGCGCAGACTGGCCGGGCCGCTCGATTCGCAGCTCGACGCGGTTCTCTCCCGACGACAGCTCCACCGGGACGGCGGCGGCTCCGTCCTCGCCGACCACCACTTCCCCATCGGAATGCGTCACGCGAGTCCCCGGAGCGGCTGAAACCTTGAGCGTGGTCGCTCCCGTCGCCGCGTGCTCTCCCTCGCCCACCGGCAGCTGCACGCTCGCGGTCGGCTCGATCGCCCGGGGAATGACCAAAAAGCTGCCCTGACGCTCGACCACGTCGATGCGCTGGACCGCGTAACGCACGGCGCCGCCCCGTGACACCGCGGCGATGGGCAGCTCGTTCCGTCCGGGCAAGAGCTCGACCCAGGCGGTGTACCGGCCTTCACCGTCGATTTCGGCTGCCGCTCCCGCGACGGTGACCCGATCGCCGGGCGACGCCCGGCCGCCGACGAGGAAGCGCACGCGACGCGTTCCCGCCACCTCGCCCCGCGGAGGATTCGGCCCTTTGCCAGAAGTGAGCTCACGCGGCCTGTCGGTCGCGGTGACGAGCGCGAAGTCCTGCACCACCAGCCCGCCCATCGGCACTTCCACGACCGCCACCTCCGGCTGCGCCACCGTTCCGCGCGGCAACCGGCGCGTGTCGAGATGGATGCGATGGCGGCCGGGCAGAAGGCTCCCGCGGGCGAAGGAATCGAACGCCCGAGCGCCGACGGCAGCGAGGTGGTATCGGCCATTTGCGTCGGTGACGGCCTGCTGACCCGTCTCGAGCACCACGCGCGCGCCGGCCACTCCGGGCTCGCCCGCGGAACAGGCGCCGTTTCGATCCACGTCTTCGCAGACACGCCCGGCAATCGCACCCTCGGTGTCGGGGCGTTCGATGGGAATCGCCGGCCGTCGGAGCTGGGCGAAGGCCGTGGCCGCGACCAAAAGCCCCAATCCGAAGGCGCACCTCACGGCTTCACCTCGGCCAGGGCGGTGACGCCGGTCTCGCGATCAGCGATCGAGACCGTCACCGGCATGCTGGCACGCACGGTGATGGTGCGTCGGCCGTTGCGCTCCACCGGAGCGCTCCTCTCGCCGCCGGAGATCTGCACGTCCAGGTCGCGCCCGGGAATCGGCTCTCCGCCCGGCGTTTCGGCCCAGTACGTCACCGTGCTGCCCGCCACCTCGACGCGCACGTTGACCGGCGTCTCCGGAGCAATCTTCACCCGCCACCGCTGGCTGCCGCGCCTTTTGGCGTGGCTCGGGAAGACGAGGGCTCCTCCGTCGAGCACGTAGAACGTCGCCAGAAGCCCCCTCCAGTCGCCGTGGCGGATCTCGTACCGGCCGTCGGCGAGCGCGCCCAGCTCGACCGTGCCGTCATCGCCGGTCACGAGGGTGCGATCTCCCAGAACCAATCGCTGACCCGGCACCGGCAGGTCGGCCACGTCCGTCACCGCCGCGAAGACCGTTCGCGCCTCGGCCCACACGAGAATCCGCGCCGGATCCGAGCCCGCGGGCCCGAATGCGCGCACGGTGAGCTCTGATTCGTCCGGGCCGTCGCGCGGCGGCACCCAGCGACCGATGTACGTGCCGCCCTCGCCGGGAACGAACGGAGCGAACGTCCCCCCGACCGCCGAGGGGGCGATCACCGTCGCCTGGGGCCGCGGACGATCGAACGCGTCCGTCACCTTCACCTGAATCGCCAACGCCCCGCCGCGATGGACGACCTCCTCGGATGAGGCCTGCACCTTCGCCGCGGGCCCCTGCGTCAGCTCGATGGGAATTTCGTCCTTCGAGCCGCGGCGGCCCCAGCGCATCGCGATGACGTCGGGCTCGGACGAAAGCACGCGCGGCGCGGTGTAGATGCGCTCCTGCAGCCCGCCTTCGACGAGCCTCCGCCCTCCGAGCGTTCCCCGGCGGGCGGACATCTCCACGTCCTTGGCCGACGCCTCCCTGCCGAACGGATCGCTCACCGCGCAGAGAATGCGCGCGCTGGAGACGCCGTCGGCGGGCAGCCGGCTCGGGCTCACGACGCAGGCCAGTTGGTCCGTCTCGGGGACCATCAGGTTCATTCGCGCCGACCGTCGATTGCCGACGCGATCGACCGTGGTGCCGATGCCCTCGTTGTGGCCGGGCGGCACCACCACCGGCACCTTGAAGCGCCCGTCGGGGCCGGCGCGCACGCCGCCCTTCGGAGGGAAGCGCTGACCCGCGATCACGATCGAGAATTCCGCGTTCGGCTCGGTCTTGCCCGGCAGGTCGATCTGGCTCGGCATCGGCACGCGCAAGACGCCGATCGCTCCGTGCACCGACTGCGGGTGCGGCCACGCCGAGAGCGCCACGATGACGCCGACTTCGGGGAAGCGCGTCGTCGGCAGGATGTAGCGCGCCTCGTACGAGCCCGGCCCCGTCTGCTTGAGATCGGTGATCTCGGCCCCGTTGCGGTTCCAGCGCAAGACGGGCGGCGCCGATTCGGTATCCACGCTGCCGTCGGGCCGCAGCATGCGGATGCTCAGGCGCGCCTCTTTGTGCACCTGCTTCACCGGCATCGGCGGGTCGAGCTCGAGGGCGATCTTCGCGGCCGGCGGCCCCAGCTCGTACCGCGCCTCGACGGACTGCCCGTGATCCTTCGCCCGCACCGTCACCGCGCGCGCTCCCGGAGCAGGCACGACGAGCCAGGTCTGAAGCGGCGGCGGCACCTCGAGCTTCTGCACCTGCGCTCCCGTGGCCGTCACCTTGGGGTCGCCGAGTGGCACCGATCGGCCGTCGGGACCCACCGCGCGCAGCGCGAGCTGAAAGCCCTCGGGCGGCACCGCACCGGACGGACCCAACAGCTCGAGCTTCTGCGCCGCGCCCGAGCCCGGAACGCCCGCGAGCCAGACCACCGCGATTCGCACGGCGATGTGACGTGGCAACACGCTTCGACTCCGGCCAACGGGCCTACGGCTCGGCGTGAACGGTCACCCGTTCGGCTCGGGAGCGTAGCGAAGCGCCGGGACGACGCGGCAGGAAAATCTACCCGCCGCTCAGCGCCCACGCCGCACGCGCACCGACACCGGCGCCACCGGGCGCAGCACCAACACCGCCAGTGCCAGCAGCGCGATCAACATCGCTCCCGCGCCCGACGACGAGCAGCCGAGCGCAGGGCCCTCGGCGCCCTCGTGGAGCGCGTGCACGCCGTCGTCGCCCACCGCCAACCGGTCGCCCTCGATGGTGTGGATCTTCCCGCCCGGCGAGACCTGGGCGAGCGGCACCTCGTCCACGTCCTCCACCGCCTGGCCGCTGGTGCAGACTTCCGGATCGGCGCCGTACACCTTCACGCGGTAGGAGGTGCCCGGCGCTCCGGCGATGCGCGCGTCGAGCGTGTTCGAGCCAGTCAGCGCCACCTGCTTCTGAATCGTCTTGACGTGGCGCTTGAAGCTCGACGGCCCGACCACGTTCTGCCCGTTCAGGTCGATCCAGCCCGCGGTGGCGCAGTTGTTCTCCACGCAGAGCAACCCGGCGCCCGAGCCGGTGAAGGTGGTGGACGCCGTGTTCGGACCACCGGTGGTGCGGTTCAGCGTCAGCGTGGCGAGCAGCGGCCGGTTGCCGGGGTGGCGGCAGTTGGTGGTGCTGTCCGGGCCGCGGCAGCGCTCGGGCACCTCGAGGGTCATTCCGTAGACGTTCTCGTCCGAGCCCTCCACCACCGACCAGACGACGCGCACCCGCTTGCCCGAGACGGAGATGTCGTTGAGCGCCTCGGAGAGGTTCGGCGTGTCGGTCAGCCGGTAGAGGAGGTTGGTGGAGACGTCGTAGACGAACAGGTCGAAGTTGGTGGCGCCCGGCGGCATCCCCTCGAAGGCGATCAGGTTCTCACTGATGTTCGGGTTCTGCTGCGGGCCGTCGAGGGCCAGGTGCGCCTCGAAGCCGGTGGCCAGGTCGGTCCAGTAGATGTCCGAGCCGCCGAAACTGGTCGGGCGCGAGGCGCCGTAGACGACGATCCTGCCGTTGGTGTCGGGGAAGGACTCGTGCTCGGCCGTCGCCGTCACCGCGCTCACCACCCAGCCCGAGGTCCCCTTCACCGCCTTGTGGACGTCGCAGGTCGAGGTGACCGACGCGCACTGCTCCCAGACGACGACGTCGCCGTTCGGCGCGACGGCCACGCGGCGATCCACCGCCGTGTTGCTGGTGAGGGCCGCGGTCGCGCCGCTGGCGATGTCATGGACGACGACCTCGCCCGAGCTTCCGGTGCTCACGTCGATCCACGCCACCGTGCCGCCGCCGATCGCCGCCGCGCGCCGCTTGCTGCCCGGTACCGGATCGAGCTCGACCGCCGGGCCGCCTTTGGCCACGTCGTAGAGCATGATGGCCTGCTTGCCCGAACCCACGCGGGTGAAGACGATGCGCGCGAGATGAATGTCCGAGAGGAAGTCGAGCGCGCCGCCGTTGGGAATGGCGGTGTCCGCGCCGCTGGTGAAGTCGTAGTAGCGGATCTGCGTGAGGCCGCCCGAGGTGTCGGCGGTGTACGCCGCGAGCGAGCCGCTGACGTGCGGGTCGGTCTGGTTGCCCGGGCCGTTGTTGATGGTGGTCTGCGACGCGGTGACCGGCGGGCCGCTGTTGGGCGTCACCGCGACGGCCGCGGCGGACAAGCACGAGACGACGATTGCCAACTGCTTCATCGCGCCCTTTCGTCGAGCCCAGAAAGCTCGAAACCCCACGTTCCGCGCCGAGTGCGAAGGAACCGTGGGGCCCGCGATGCTCTTCCCCGTCCCCACGGCAGCCACGGCCGGCCGACTTCAGGCCCCGCGGTTTTGCGTCGCCGGAGCTTTCCTCCAGGTTGCCCTTCTACAAAAGGCGAGGAACCGAGTGAAATTGTAGAGAGCGGCCACGAGCCGATCAAGCAGCCCACCCATCGGGCGATCGGACGCGTCAAGGGGCCTGCTTCGTCCAGAAGTCGGGATCGATGCTCGGCTTGCGCACCTGCGTGTCGAGCGTCACCCGGTGCACCGACGACGCGGGAGCTCCGCCCACGAAGCGGGCTCGTACTTCCAGGGCGTTGGGGCCCTCGCTGAGCGTCACGGTGTGCGAGAACGAGCCCCCTTCGTCGACGCGCACCACCTTGCCTCCCACCTCGACCATCGCGCCCGGCTGGGTCTGTCCGGCGACGGTGAGCCTCGGCTTGCCCGTCGCGTGTTGCTCGGGCAACTGCACCTTGAGGAGCAGGCTCGAGGGAATCGCCTGCGGCTCGGTCGGCCCCTGCCCGGGACGCACGATCGAGTGCTGGCCCGCGCGCACCACCACGGTCTTGCCCGCGCCGATGAACTGCACCTCGCCGGCCTCGGTGCCCACGGCCACCGTACCCGCTCCGTTCGAGCTGATGGCGAAGGTACCGTCGGCGGTGCGGGCCACCGCGTCGGCGTTGGCCGCGCGCACCTCGAAGGTGTGCCGCGCCTGCCCCTTCACCTTCGCCGTCGCCATGCCGCCCTCGAGGAGCAGCTTCGAGATCGACTCGGACAGCTCGGAGACGGCGACCTCGGTGCCGGGCTCCATCTTCACCTCGTAGGCCTCGCCGCCCATCAGCACCGCGTAGCTGCCGTCGCCGGTGCGCACGCCGTCCGAGGCCTTCAGCACGTCGCCCGGCCGGGCCGGAATCCACTCGCCACCGGACTTGCGCACCTGCACCGCGCCGGACGCCTCGGCGACCTCGAGCTCGTGCTGTCTGGCGATCGGCTCGGGCGCGGGCATCTGCGGCACCGGCCGCTCCAAGGTCAGCACGTACGCCAAGGGCAACGCCGCGAGGATGAGGCCCACCAGCAGGTAGAAAGGCCCTGAGCTGCGGCGAGACGCCATCGGCTGAATGTTACCCGAGGATGCCTACCCCCTGGCCTCCGACGTTGGACCCGGGCATGGGCGAACCGGCCGGATTTGGCCGCTGCCGAGACTCTGCGGAGAGCTTCGGCAGACGCAGCGTGAAGGTCGAGCCCTTGCCCACCTCGGTGGCCACGTCGATGCGGCCCTGGTGCTCCTTCATCACCCGGTACGCGATGGACAGGCCGAGCCCCACGTTCGACCAGACGTCCTTGGTGGTGAAGAACGGCTCGAAGATGCGGCCCAGATGCTCGGGGCGAATGCCCTTGCCGCTGTCGCGGACCTCGACGACCACCTCGTCCGTTTCCGCGTGGGTGGAGACCGAGAGGGTCTTCTCCGCGCTCTTCATCATCGCCGTGCGCGCGTTGGTGAGCAGCGCGCTCACCACCTGCGAGAGCTGGCCGGGATCTCCGTTCACCATCAGCGCGCCCGGCTGCAGCGCGAGCGAGACCACCACGCCGTCGCCCTTGCTCGAGCGCTGGTCGAACGCCACCGCGTCGCGCACCACCGCGTTCAGATCGACCGGCCGCATCTCGGCGCGGCCCTGCGACTGCGCGAACCGGAGCAGGTTCTGGGTGATCTCCTTGCAGCGCTTGGCGCTCTGCTCGATCTTCTTCAGGGTCTCGAAATCGGGGTCGGTCGGCGCCCGGTCGAGCATCAAGAGCTGCGCGTTGCCGAGGATGCCGCACAAGGGGTTGTTGATCTCGTGCGCGACGCCTGCGCCGAGCTGGCCCACCGCGGCCATCTTCTGCGCTTCGATGAGGCGCTCTTGCGCGGCGCGCAGCTCGGCGGTGGCCTCCTCGACCCGCGCCTTCAGCTCGTCGTTCCAGCGCATCAGCCTGGCGCGGGCGATCTCGAGCTGGCCGCCCATCTTGTTGAACGTCTCCGACAGCTCGGCGAGCTCGTCCGAGCCCTCGACGGGGATGCGGCGCGACAGATCTCCCTCGGCGAACGCCTCGGCCCCCTCGGACAGCCGGCGGATGCGCGCGTTGAGCCGCCGCGTGAAGAGGAAACCGACGAGCAAGAGCAGCGCCAGCGAGACGCCGATGGCGATCAACACCGTGCGCCTCAGCGCCCGCACCGGAGCCAGCCCCACCCGCTCGTCGACCGAGGCGACCGCGAACAGGCCGAGCTGCCCGCTCACGCGGGCGACGGACACCTGCCGGCCCTCGACGGTGAACGTCGGAACCTGCTGCGCGCCGAGCCGCTCCGAGGCGGCCTGCCACACCGGCTGCTCGAGCGTCGTGAGGCGCCGCGAACGGTCCGAGCTCGCCACCACGCGCCCGCCCGCGTCGACCAAATCGAGCCGGCTCTGCCCCGCCCGCTCGGCGAGCAGCTCCTCTATCCGCGCCAGGCCCAGCTCGATCAGCGCCAGCGGCGAATCGGGCCGGTCGCCGAGCTTCACCGCCACCGCCATCGCCGACATCTGCCCGTGCGAGTGCAAATATGCCGACGAGAGGGCGATCTCGCCCTTCTTCATCTTCGCCAGAGGCTCGAGCGGCAACGCCTGCAAGAGCCGCTCGGCGCCGACCTTCGGATCGAACCCGGGGTGGCCGCCCTGGCCGCGCTCGAAGAACAGAGGTGGCGAGGCGTTGCCGGTCGCCGGCTCGACCCACATCGTGGCGCTCACCATGGGCGAGTGCGCGTACAAGAGCGAGAGCAGCCCGCGCTTCTCCTCGGGCGAGGCGTTCTCGGGATTCAGCAGCATCACCGGCCGGGTGAACCCGTTCACCGCCGAGAGGATCTCGCCCGAGACGCCGTCGGCGGCGGAGGCTGCCAGGGCGCGCTGCTCCGAACCGATGCGGGCGCCGAGCTCGATCTCGCTCTCTCTGAGCAGCCAGAAGCCCACCACCGCCAGCGGCAGCACCGTGGCGGCGAGCATGAACAGCACCAGCTGTTGGTAGAGCCTCATCCCGCCGAGCGGGTCGCGAGGTCGCGATCCGAGCGCAGGTATACCGAGCCCTGAATCGCCTTGGCCCGCTTTTTCAGGTCGGCGGCCATGCGGGCGAGGCTGGCGTGATCCGCCGAGCCGCCGTCGCACATCACCGCCACGATGGAGACGCTCATGATCGGGAAGCGGCGGCGCTCGCCGAAGCGATCCTCGGCCTCGATGTAGCCGCGCTCGCGGTCGGTGCGGTCGTAGTAGAGCGGAATGATGCGGTCGAAGGCCTCGATGGCTCGCCGGCACACCGCGTCGACGGTGGACGGCTCGGTGATGAACACGAAGTCGTCGCCGGCCACGTGGCCCAGAAAGTCCTGCGGGCGGCCCTCCTGGGCGATGATCTCGCGGAGCAGATCGCCCGTCTGGCGCACCACCCCGTCGGCCTTCGCGAACCCGTAGTAGTCGTTGTAGGCCTTGAGGTTGTCGAGGTCGAGGTAGCAGAAGGCGAACGGCCTCCGCTCGGCGAGCCTCTTCGCCACCTCGCGCTCGATGGCCGCCGAGCCGGGGAGCTGCGTGGTGGGCGAGCTGCCGAACTCGGCCTCCTTGCGCCGCATCACCGACTCGACGCGCGCGCACAGCTCGAGGGCGTCGAAGGGCTTGGTGAGGTAGTCCTCGCCGCCCAGCTTGAGCGCGCGGATCTTCGCCGACGTCTCGGTGCGGGCGGAGACGAACATCACCGCCAGGCGGCTGCCGGCGCGCTCAGCCTTGAGCTCCTCGAGGAAGGTGAAGCCCTCGCCGTCGGGCAGCACCACGTCGAGGAGCATGACGTCGGGCCGCCGCTCGCGAATCGCCCGCCGCGCCTGCTCGAGCGTGGCCGCCGACGCCACCTCGAAGCCGGCGTTCGACAAGACTTCGACACATATCTGCCGCACCGCTTCGTCGTCGTCGACCACCAGGACGCGCCCCACCCGCTTGCCGGCGCGCCCGCTGATCAGCGAGTCGAGCGTCGCCATCAGCTTGTCGGTCTCGATCGGCTTCTGCAGGAACGCGCTGGCGCCGGCCTTGAACGCGCGCTGCCGCTCGTCGATCGCCGACACGACCAGGATGGGAGCGGCGTGCGTCTCGGGGTCGTGGCGGAAGATCTCCATCAGCCGGAACCCGTCGATGTCGGGCAGCCGCACGTCGAGGCTGATCAGATCGGGCCTATGGCGGCGCGCCAGCGCCAGCCCCTCGTCGCCGGTGGTGGCGAGGTGCACGCGGTAGCCTTTGGCCAGCAGCGTGGCCTTGAGGATGTAGGCGATCTCCGGCTCGTCCTCGACGACCAGCACCGTGCCGCGGCTCTGCCCGACGTGAGGCTTGGGCGGCTCGGCGTCGGGCTTGAGCAGCTCGGCGGCCGGCTCGACCGGCAGCACCATGACGAAGCGCGCTCCGTCGGAGCACGGCTCGGCCCAGATCTTCCCCCCGTGGGCTTCGACGATGTTGCGGCAGATGGCCAGGCCCAGCCCGGTGCCGCGAATGGTGCGGGTGCGCGCGGTGCGGGCCTGCTCGAAGCGATCGAAGATGCGCTCGAGGTCGGCCTCGGCGATCGGCTCGCCCGAGTTCCAGAACGACACGGTGCAGAAGCCGGGGGCCGCACCGTTGTCGGCCACGTCGACGCGGATCTCGCCCTGTTCGGGTGTGAACTTCACCGCGTTGGTGAGCAGGTTGTTGAGCACCTGGTTGATGCGGTTGGGGTCGGCCAGGGCCCTGAGCGGCTTGTCGGGAATCGACGCCTGCACGCGGATGCGCTTCTCCGCCATCGCCGGGCCGTACTTCTCCACCGCGCGGCGCACCAATTCGTCGAGGTGCGTGACCTCGAACGACATGCGCATGCGGCCCTTGGCGAACTTGGACAGGTCGAGCAGGTCGTCGACGATGGCGTTGAGCTTCTCCGTCGACTCCTTGGCCATCGACAGATAGCGCCGCTGCTTCTCGTTGATGCTGCCGGCGAGGTAGTTCAGCACCAGGTCGAGCGCGCCCGAGATCGAAGTGAGCGGCGTGCGCAGCTCGTGGCTGATCATCGAGACGAACTCGTCCTTGCGCTCCTCGATCTGCTTCTGCTCGGTGATGTCGCGCAGCACCACCACCACGCCCTTGAGCGTGCCGCGGGCGTCGGCCACCGGCGTGACCGTGGAGTGGATGGTGCGGTCGAAGATGCGCAGCTCCTCGCGGAGCACCTGCGCCCCGCCGTACTCCCAGCCCCGCACCAGCTCGAACGGGTAGAAGCCGAGCTTCTCCTGCAGGTGCCGGCTGGTGAGCTCTTTCGGATCGTCCGAAAGCCTGAGCAGCTGGCGGGCGGCGGGGTTGATGACGACGATCTCGTTCTTCTCGTCGGTGAGCAGCACGCCGTCGGCCATCGACTCGACCATGCGCTCGATGCGCCGGCGCGACTCGTCTTCCTGGGCCCTCAGCGTCTGGATGGCGTTGGTGGTCTGGTTGGCCAGCGAGTCGAGCAGCTCGCCGTCCTCGGAGCCGTAGGCGTTGGGCCGGCTGGCGAAGAGCGCGATGGTGCCCACCGTCTTCCCCTGCGCCAGAAGCGGCACGCAGAGCTGGCTCAGAAAGCCGGTCACCGACGCCTCTTCCGCCGAGGCGTTGCCGGTGACGCGGGTGAGGACCTTGTCCTCGGGCAAGAGGTACCCCGACGACTTCCGGTGGGCCGACAGCACGGTGTCGCGCACCCAGAGCAGGCCCTTGTCCGAGACGGCGGTGCGGCAGCGGATGCGCATCGTCGCCGAGCGGCCCTCGTCCAGGGCGACCAGCGCGGCGCCGCAGTCGTACGGCAGCACGCGCGCGACGGCGGTGAGCACCCGCTCGACGATGGACTCGTAGGTGGGCGCGTCGGCGGCGCTCTGATGGCTGACGTCGTAGAGCACCGACAGCGCCTCGACCCGCTTGCGCAGCTGCTCGAGCAGCCGCTCCTTGTCGCGGCGGAGCTGCGTGTACTCGAGCGCGTTCTTCACCGTGATGACGAGGTCGTTCACGTCCCACGGCTTGGTGACGTAGCGGTAGACCTGCCCCTCGTTGATCGCGGCGATCAGGTCCTCGGGCTCGGTGTACCCGGTGAGGAGAATGGCGGTGACGTCGATGCCCGACGCCCGCGCCGCCGAGACGAGCTGGATGCCGGTCATCTCCGGCATCTTCTGATCGGTGACGAGCAGATCGATCTGCTGCGAGCGGAGGATCTGCAGCGCCTCGAGGCCGGACGAGGCGGTCACCACGTTGAAGCGGCGCTCGAAGGTCCGGGTGAGGATCTCGAGGACGTCGGCCTCGTCGTCGACGAACAACAGTGTGTAGCGACCCTCGGGCAAGCGCCGTCGAGTCTACGCCGTCTTCCCCTTCCCGTTCCCGTTCCCGTTCCCGTCCGTTGAACGTGAAGTAATTCAGGCTCAACTGTCGGGAGCGGGAGCGGGAACGGGAACGGGAACGGGAAATTGACTCTAGACGCCTGTTCAGCCAGCATACTGAACCTCTGTTTCGCCCGGAGGAGCGCATGGAAGAGCTGACCGAACGCCAGCGCGAGATTCTGGCGTTCATCGTCAAGGAGACCGAGACACGCGGGTTCCCGCCGACCATCCGGGAGATCGGCGAGCACATGGACATTCGCTCGACGAACGGCGTGAGCGATCACCTCAAGGCGCTCGAGCGCAAGGGCTATCTGCTCCGCGGCGAGCAGCAGAGCCGATCGCTGGTGCCGACCAAGCGCGCGCGGCTGGTGCTGGGGCTCGGGCCGAAGAAGGACCCGAGCATGGTCGAAGTGCCGCTCTTGGGCCGCGTCGCCGCCGGCCTGCCCCTGCTCGCCACCGAGAACATCGAGGACTCGGTGAAGATCGACAGCTTCCTCATCGGCGGCAGCGGCAAGGAGGTCTTCGCCCTGAGGGTCAAGGGCGAGTCGATGATCGAAGACGGCATCTTCGACGGCGACTTCCTCTTCGTGCGCAAGACGCCCAGTGCGCAGCCCGGCGACATCGTGGTGGCGCTCATCGAGGACGAGGCCACCGTCAAGCGCTACTACCCCGAGGGCGACCGCATTCGCTTCCAGCCGGCGAACTCGAGCATGGAGCCCATCTGGGTCCACAAGTCGCAGTTCCGATCGACGCAGATTCTCGGCGTGGTGGTCGGCGTCTACCGGAAGATGCGCTGAAGTCTACGGGCAGCGCTTGACGCCCGCGTCGGCAGCTCTCGCCCGCGCGCATGCCTCGTCCAGCGCGCCCTTGTCGCCGAGCTCCTTCGCCCACCTCGCCACCTTCAGGTGGAGGTGGGCATTGCCGAGCTGATCCGGCTCGGCCGACACGGTGCGGAGCAATTTCAACGCGTCCTGCTTCCGTCCCATCTCGGCCAACAGGTCGGCGAGATCGATCGTCTCGCGCAGCTCCTCGCCCGAGGCGGTGGCGAGCGCCTTGTCCAGCTCGGCCCGGGCGCACGGCTCGTCGTTGCGGATGAGGCACAACCGCGCCAGCGCGACGTGAACGACGCCGCGATCCTTCACCTTCAGCGAGGCATTGAACGCGTCCTCGGCGTCCGAAGGCCTGCCCAGCTTGAGGTGCAGCTCGCCCACCAGCTCCCAGATCGTCGGGTCCTTCGCCTCGCGCTTCGCGGCCGCCGTGTAGGCCTCGACCGCCTCTTGTAGCCGGTGGGCGGCGACGAGGTGATCGCCCAGCTCGGTGAGCACGGCCGGCTCGTCGCCCACCGCTACCCGCGCCCGTTCGAGCAGCGCGAGCGCGTCGGCGGGCCGTCCGGCCTTGTCGAGGACGCCCGCGGCGCGGAGGTAGAGCGCCGCCTTCGAGCGGGCCGGAGCCGCCTCCGCCGCCGATTCGAGCCTTTGCACCGCCTCGTCGAGCCGCCCGGCCTTGAGCGACAGCTCGCCCAGCTGCTCGAGCGCGTTGAAGTCCTTCGGATTCAGCTCGAGCGCCTTCTCGAGCGCTTCGGCCGCCGCCGAGTAGTTGCCCTTGAGCGCGTGGATGAAGCCGATGCGGCTCCAGTTCGTGCCGCGCCTGGCATCGAGCTTCACGGCCTGCTCGAACTTTTCGAGCGCCTCGTCGAGCTTGCCCTGCGAGAGGTACACCTCGCCCATCGCGGCCGGGAGCCGAATGTCCTTGGGGTTGAGCTGCTTCACCCGCTCGTAGTGGGCGAGCGCCTGGTCGAAGTTGCCGCGCAGGTACTCGGTCTGCGCGGAGAGGTAGAGGCCGTCGGCCTCGGCCTTCGGGTCGAGCTTGGGCTCTTGGCAACCCAGAAACGCCAGCAGCGCCGCGCACGCCCTCGAGCCCATCGTCAGAACCGGTAGTGGATGCCGAAGACGAGATCGAAGTTCAACCCGTCGCCGACCTTTCCTTCGCTGCGGAGCCCCAGCACCGCCTGGGAGAAGTTCGTCGACGCCTCGAGGAGCGCGCCGAGCCGCCGGGTGAGCATGTACTGGAAGCCGAACAGGCCCACGACGGTGGGAAACGACTGCGTCTGCGAGACGAAGCCGAAGTCGCCGATGGTGAGCTGCAGCCCCAGGCCCACGCCCCAGTAGGGCTGAAACTTCTCCTCGAGGCGGTAGAGCTTGCGCACGCCGAGCACGCTGGGCACCACCGTCAGGCTGAGCTGCTCGGCATGGCTGCGGACGACGCTGAAGCCGACCTGGAGGAACGCCGCCCATTCGGGGTCGAAGCCCCAGCCGAGCTCGAGCTTTCCGCTGGGCGAGAGCGCGGTGAGCCCGGAGAGGAACTGGTTGCCGAACTTGAGCGACAGCGAGAATGCGCCCGGCCGTGACTCCTTCTTCCCCGGCCAGGCCACTCCCAGCGCGCGCAGCATTTCGTCGGCGATCTGCTGCGAGGCCCCGAGCAACCCATCGGCATCGGGAGCATCCGCACGCGGCTTGGCGGCGGCGGCGCCCTTCTCCGAGTCGAAGAGCGTGGCCACCACGGCGTAGCTGCCTCCGATGCGGTCCACCCGGCCGGTGATGACGTAGCGCGCTCCCAATACGTCCGAGAGCTCGGCGGCGCAGCCCTGCTCGGCGCACTGGCCGAGCCGCTCCTTCTGCTGCTGAATCGTCAGCGCGGTGGCGACGTCGCTCTGCGTCATGAGCCGCACGTCGGGCGACTCGGCCACCCGGCTCGCCACCCACGAGGTGACGCCACTCGCGGCATGCTGCCCTCCGGCGTTGGCCTGAAAGTCGAGCACCACCACCACCAGCTTGCCGTCGGCCCTGGCGGGCCGCGGAGGCTCGGTCGCGGCGGCGGCTGCGGCGAGAACGCAGGGAACGAGGAGGACCAGGCGGGACGCCACGGCGCGTACTCTAGAGCGAGCCCGGTTATTCGGCGAGCGTGGTACGGCCTTCGGTGCGCTTCGGGCTGCCCGTCAGCCGCCGGCACTTTGCGTCG
>FWPU01009027.1_pt1 | contig 16160 bp, 15 predicted proteins | sample 2228361 | NCBI WGS metagenome assembly FWPU01 (sample SAMEA103939777, study PRJEB20133) | metagenome
GATGGGCATCCAACGGCTCCATGCGCGCACCAACGCAGGCTTCGAGCTGAAGGTCGTCGCGTCGCTCATCGCGCTAGCGATCACGAACGCTAACTAGCAATCAAGGTAGGTATATATAATTTCCCAGAAAACCCGCCCATATCTCCTGAACGTTAAGCAAATTCATGATAAATGCTGCAATACCTGTGATTATGAGTGAAACACATCCCCAACCCGGTGCCCAATCCTTTTGGCCGTAGTTTATGCTGATCAGAACCATTGATAATATCCATGGAACAAAGACAAAAACATAAAGGTTTATTCCAGAAGGTATTGCCAGCATTATTCTCAAGGTAAGAAGCGTTAAAGCAAGATTAATTATTGCGGCAATAACTATTGAGGCGAGAGTAAACTTAGGGACACGGCAGTTTTGGCGGGCATTGGCGACGGCGGCATTGGTGTGATCGCTGGCGGATGGTTTACAGGCGGGGGATCGGGTTCGGGCGTCATGGCGGCTCGACTGAGGATATCAGCCATTTCGCTTGCGCTGCCGAAGCGATCTTCCTTGCGTAGCTCCATCTCCTTCAACACTACATCCTGCAGGAGCGCACTCACGCCTGGTAGCGTCAACATTATTCCATTGGCGATCCGATCTGGCGCTGTCGGCGGTTCCTTTCCCGTTAGCGCGTGGTAGAGCGTGGCGCCGAGACTGTAGAGATCACTGCGAGGATCGGTGTATCCACCTCCGAATTGTTCTGGTGGTGCGTAGGTTAGGGTTCCAAATCCACGAACTAACTTTGTGTGCGGATCGCGCGGAGTCCACACCTTCATCAAACCAAAATCAACTAATATTGCCTTCGTCTTGCCCTGCACTGTCGTGATGATAATGTTTCCGGGCTTAATGTCACGATGAATGACACCCTCGCCGTGACAATACTTCAACGCATCCAGAAGCTGGAGCGCCCAGATTGTCACTTGTTGCTCCGGCTGGCGACCCTCACGCGCAATGCGATCCGCCAGATTTTCACCCTGCACAAACTCCATAACCAGGTAGTCAGCCCCTTGCTCAGAGAAGTAGTCAATGACTCTGACCAGATGCGCATGTCTCAAGCAAGCCAGAGTCTGAGCTTCGTGCTGAAATTGTCGGCGCAATTGCGTTAGCATAGAAGGATCGAGGCTAACCTGCGGCGCCATCATCTTTATCGCCACCCGGCTATTAAGGCGAGTGTCAAATGCCTGGTAGACAGCCCCCATTCCACCCTGACCTAGCAGCTTTTCAATGCGGTATCGCTGTTGCAGAAGGGTGTTGGTGGTAATCATTGCGCCTCCTGGATGCTCGTGGTTTCTCATTTCTTGCCGACTGTCGGAACACGCTTATCAGCCGGTTGCCAGATGAAGAAAAAAGCAGGCAGCAATCCCGCATTGTGCGCAAAGCCACGGCGGGCGACGCTGATCAGCCAGCGGCGGAATCGACACCCTGCGCCGCTGCAACCATCGCCGCCAGCGCCGCCGTGAGGTTCGCTGCTGGCCCGCCGCCCTGGGCCAGCCGGGCATTGCCGCCGCCGCGCCCGCCGAGCGCCGCCATGCCTGCGGCCAGCACAGCGCGCGCGTCAACCCCGCCATCCTCGGCGCAGGCAACGACGATCTGCGCTTTCTCGGCGCCGCCAGCCACGATCGCCACGCCGCCGGGCAGATCGGCGATAAAGCCGGCGATAGCGCGCAGTCGCTCTGGTTCGGCGCCGGGCAGCGTGACCGTGACAATGCGCCGCCCGTTGACCGGCGGAGTCTGCGCGTACCATTGCGCCGCTCGCAGCGCGTCGAGTTCGCGGCGAGTTTGATCCAGTTCGCGTTGCAGTTCCTGCTGCGCCGTTTGCAGCCTCGTCACCGCCGCGGGCAGTTCGGCCCAGCCCACGCTCAGGGTCGCCGCTGCTGCCCGCGCAGCCGCATCGCGCGCATGCAACGCCGCCAGCGCCCGCCCGCCGCAGGCAAACTCGATCCGCAGCATGCCGCGCTGCCGCGCCCAGCCCAGGATTGCGATCAGGCCGACCTCGCCGCTGCGTGCCGGGTGCGTACCGCCGCAGGCCGAGTGATCGATGTCGCCGATGCTCACCACCCGGATTGGGCCGTTGACCGTCGGCGGCTTGCGCAGCGCGATCTGATTCAGCTCGGCAGGTGAAACAAACCGGGCCTGCACCGGCAGATTCTGCCAGACGGCCTGATTGGCCCAGGTTTCGGCAGCGCGGATCTGCGCTTCGCTCAGATCGTTCACCGCCAGATCGATGGTCACGCTGCGATCGCTAAGGTGGAACGATGCGGTTGGCGCAGCGCAGACGGCGATGAAGGCCGCTGTGAGAATGTGTTGACCACAATGCTGTTGCATGTGGTCAAACCGGCGCAGCCAGTCGATTTGGGCGGTCACGGCCATGCCAGGCGCTGGCGGCGACTCGGTCGTAGCGAGCGCATGCCAGACCACGCCGTCATCGTCGCTCTGGGCATCGACGATCGGCCAGCGCTGCGCGGAGTCGGCGCGCTGGAGCCAGCCCCGATCTGCCGGTTGCCCGCCGCCTTCCGGGTAGAAGACACTGCGATCGAGAGCAACCGCCAGCCGACCGGCGCGCTCGCTGACCGCGACGATCTGCGCAGCGCATTCGGTCAGATAAGGTTGATCGTAGTAGAGACGAATCGTTGGTTGCATGGCGAGTGAACTGAGTTAATCGGGAAAGACCTTGAACGGTTGCCAGCGATCGCCTTCACGCCGGAGCAGAGCGATCAGGCGACCAGTGGGATCGCGCGCGATGGCCTGCGCCGCATGGGAGCCAGCGGCGGGAATAGACATCCCGCGCAACACTCGTTGCGCCAGCGCGGCATCAAGCTGGAGCGCGGGCCAGTCGGGCAGCGCGGTTTCTGGCGGCAACAGATGGGCAGCCACAGCAGCGCGATCGGTCAGCGCGTCGAGGCTGACTGCCTGCGCCAGGCTAAACGGGCCGACAAACATGCGGCGTAGCGCGACCAGATGCGCGCCACAGCCCAGCGCAATCCCGATATCGCGGGCCAGGGCGCGGATGTAGACGCCCTTGCCGCATTCGACGGTCAGGGTCAGATCGGGCGGCTGCCAGGCGAGCACCTCAATCCGGTCGATCCGCGCGGGCCGCGCCGCCAGCGCGACCTCTGCGCCGGCGCGGGCCAGATCGTAGGCGCGTTGGCCGGCGACGCGCAGCGCAGAGAAGGCTGGCGGTTGCTGCAAAATGTCGCCGCGAAAGCGGTCAAGCGCGGCGTCGATGTCAGCGACGGTCAACGGTGGCACCGGTTGCGTTGCCACCACCGCACCCTCGGCGTCATCGGTTGTCGTCTGCGCGCCCAACCGCACCACGCCGGTATAACCTTTGCGCGCGGCCATCAACTGATCGATCAGGCGCGTGGCGCTGCCTAGCGCCACCGGCAACACGCCGGTCGCTGCCGGATCGAGCGTACCGGCGTGCCCAACCTTCACCGCCCGGCCCACCAGCCTGCGCACCCGCGCCACCACATCGTGCGAGGTCAGGCCCACCGGTTTATCAATCACCAGAAAGCCGGTCAGCATTTGTTCAGTCATAGCGCTGCTGTGCCGCGGCCTGGCGCAAAGCCGGCAACACCGCCGCCACTGCCGCTTCCAGGTTCATCTTCAGGGTAGCGCCCGCCGCCTGACGATGACCGCCGCCGCCCCACACCTGCGCCACTGCCGCCACGTCAACCCCTGGAATCGAGCGCAGACTGATTTTAACCGTGCCATCCGGCTGCTCGCGAAAGAGCACGCAGGCGCGCATCCCCGCCACCCGCTGCAACCGCCCAACGGTATCATCAGTCGCCTTCTCATCGGCGCCGGTGGCGCGAAACATCTCACGGGTCACTACCGTCCAGAAGATACCATCTTCCTGCTGGAGATTCGCCAGCGCCATCCCCGTCAGGCGTAGCGTCTCCGGCGGGATTGAGTAAAAGACGGCATCAACCACGCGCTGCTTCTCGGCGCCGGCCTCAAGCAACGCGGCAGCCCGGCGCATAGTCGCCGGACTAACGTTAGGGGTTTGAAAACTCTGCGTATCGGTCATGATGCCTAGCAGCAGACAGGTTGCCGCGTCAGGCGAGAGCGGCCATGCCAGCGCCGAAAACAGATCGAACAGCACTTCCGAGCACGACGGCTCGTGGGCGCGGATCAGGCTGATCGTCCCGCCGCCATTGTTAGTCGCATGATGATCGACGATGATCAGCGGATGCGCTTCCAGCAGCGCGGCATGCTCATCGTAGATCGCGCCGGCGCGCGACAGATGAGCCACATCCACCATCCAGATCAGGTCACACGGCGGCAGCGCCTCGCCGCGCTGATAGATATGGAGCTGATCGAAGCCGGGGAGAGCGACACAGTACGGCAAGGGCGACGACGAAGCCAGCGCAATCGTTTCCTTGCCCAGCGCGCGCAACACGTGCATCGATCCCAACAGCGAACCGACAGCATCGCCATCGGGATTAACGTGACTCAGCAAGAGAATGCGCTGCGCGCCCGCCACCATCTCGCGGATCGGCCCGGCAGCCAGTTGCGGATCGGAATAGATCATAGCGCTCCTGTAGGTGCATGTATCGCCGGCGCTGTAATCCGATACACCGAATGGCCGGCCCGTTTCTTGATCTCTTTCAGACGCAGATCGTGGCGCGGGCCAAGGCGAGGGATCAGGTGATTAAGGCCGCTGACCACCACAAACCAGTACTCGCCGCCGGGCCGCAGGTAGCGCAGCGGCGCCAGCACAAATTCGTGTTCGATCGCGTAGTCGCCAATTTTAGCGGGAATATTCGAGACAATCAAATCATAAGGGCCGGGCGGCGCATCGCTCAGACCAACACTCCCCATCACAGTAACGTTTGGCGTGTCGTTGAGCGCCGCGTTGTGGCGAGCGTACCGCACCGCCAGCAGATCTTTATCAACCAGCGTCACCTCAGCGTTGGGAAAGCGGCGGGCCAGGCAGATACCGATTACCCCGCACCCGCATCCCAGGTCAAGGATGCGCTGCGGATCGGTTACCGCCGGTTCAATGAGACGCAGCAACAAATCAGTGCCTTCATCGACCTGAAACGACGAAAAGATCGTATGGCCAACATCGAAGATGAAGCGCTGACCGCGCAGCGTATATGGAATCCGCTTCTTGTAGTAGGGATCGAACGGAACCGCTTCACTGTTCATCGTCAATCTTCGGCGGGTTGATCAGCCGTTCCTGTTGGATAGCGCGCAGCACCTCATCAATGTGCATCGAATAGTCGAGCGACGTATCCTCGATCAGATGCAGATCAGGCACGAAGCGCATATACCCCATCTCATCGGCGACTCGCTTGCGCAAAAAACCGCGCGCGTGTCGCAAGGCGGCCATCGTCGCCGCTCGCTCTTCCGGCGTGCCCATCACCGAGATGCGCACCTTTGCATGCTGCAAATCGGCGCTGACTTCCACGCCGGTCACGGTGGCGAAGCCGATCCGCGGATCTTTCAGTTCCGTCTGTATCACCTCGCCGAGTACCCGTTGCATGGTATCGGCGATCTGTTGCAACCGTTGTTTACCCATTGTGCTCACCTTCAAGCCAAGACGCAAACAATGGAGGCGGCAGGCGTCGGCGACTCCGCGCGCTGCCACCTCATCCTGAGCGCCTGCGTTCAGATCGACGCTTCAACTTTCTCCTGGCGATAGAACTCCAGCGCATCGCCGGGTTCGATATTGTTGAAGCCCTCGACGATCAAACCACACTCATAGCCAGCGGTGACCTCGCGCACATCGTCTTTGAAGCGCTTGAGCGACGAGATCTTGCCATCGTGAATAACCACGCCGCGCCGCAGCACGCGCACATTCTGGCCGGTGCGGGTCACCTTACCGTCGGTAACGTAGACGCCGGCGACGATTTCGCGGGTAGGCAACCGGAAGGTCGTGCGAACCTCAGCGTAGCCTTCGATCACCTCTTTGAAGGTTGGCGCGAGCATGCCGGCCATCGCCTTCTTCAAATCATCCTGCAACTGATAGATGATGTTGTAGAAGCGAATATCGATGCCGTGCTGCTCGGCATGGCGACGCGCTGCCGGGTCAGGGCGGGCATTGAAACCGATGATAATCGCATGGCTGGCAAGCGCCAGGTTAACATCGCCTTCAGTGATAGCGCCAGCGCCGCGATGGATGATCCGGATTTGCACTTCCTGCTGCGACTGGTTCAACTGCTCGATCAGGTGAGCAATGGCGTCGAGCGAACCCTGCACATCGGCCTTGAGGATCAGGTTCAACTCCTTCACCTGGCCCTGCTTCACCTTGCCAAACAACTCTTCGAGGGTGGCGCCGCGATTTGCCGCTGCCATGACCTCGGCGCGCAACTGGCGCTGGCGTTGCAAAGCAATCTCACGCGCCACCACCAGATCGTCCATCACCTGGAGGATATCGCCAGCCTGCGGCACACCTTCGAGACCGATGATCTCAACCGGCGTCGATGGCTCTGCATAGCGCAAACGTTTGCCGCTATCGCTGAACATTGACTTGATCTTGCCGGCCACGCTGCCCACCAGCACATTGTCTTCCAGGCGCAGAGTGCCGTTCTGGATTAAGACGGTAGCCACCGGCCCGCGGCTCTTATCCAGCCTGGCCTCGATGATCGTACCTACCGCCGGCGCATTCGGATTGGCGCGCAAATCTTCAAGGTCTGCCACCAACAGGATCATCTCGAGCAAGCCATCAATGTTGATCTTCTGCCGGGCGGAGACGTGCACACAGGGCACTGTGCCGCCGTACTCTTCGACAATCACATCAATAGCGGCCAACTGCTGCTTGATCCGATCGGGATTGGCGGTCGGCAAATCGATCTTGTTGATCGCCACGATCATCGGCACACCGGCGGCCTTCACGTGGGCAATCGCCTCTTCCGTCTGCGGCTTGACGCCATCGTCTGCCGCGACCACCAGCACGACAATATCGGTCACCTGGGCGCCGCGGGCGCGCATCGCGGTGAACGCCTCGTGCCCGGGCGTATCGAGAAACGTAATCTTGCGATGATTCACCTCAATCTGATACGCGCCAATATGCTGGGTAATGCCGCCAGTTTCGCCTTCGGCCACTCGGGTCGAGCGAATCGCATCGAGCAGCTTCGTCTTCCCGTGATCGACGTGTCCCATGATCGTTACCACCGGCGGACGAGGGCGCATCTCTTCGGGCGGCTGCGCCTTGAGCACATCTTTAATATTCTCGACAATGCCCGCCATCTGTTCGGGCACAATCTCGGTGGTCTCAATTCCAAAATCACTCACAATCAACGCAGCAGTTTCATAATCAATTTGCTGGTTGATATTGGCAATCATGCCGCCTTTCAACAGCGCCTTCAAAATATCAGCCGCGCCAATCCCGGTCGCTTCCGACAATTCACGCACGGTCATGACCGACGGCAGAGCGACCGGCCCGCGCGGACGCGCCGCCGGGCGGGCGGGCGCCGCTGGCTGCGGGCGGCGATTCAGCGCTACTTCACGCTCTTCAGGTTGATGGCGCTCGCGACCCTGAGATCCGCGCGCGCTGCGGGCGGGCGCGCCGCCACGCGCAGGGGGCTGTCCCTGCCCGGCTGGCCCACTCCGCCCAGCCGGGGCGCCGCCACTCCGCGGCGGGGGTGAGGCGCGACCACTGGCTGGCGCAGGAGCGCGCCCGGCGCCGGCTGGTCGATTACCGCCGCTATTGCCTGCCGGGGTATTCGCCGACGGGCGACCAGCCGGTTGATTAGCGCTCCGGCCAGCGCCCGCCGCGCCATTCGCTACTCGTGTGCTACTGCTCTGACCGGCGCCGCGCCCGCCGCCTGTCCCAGAATCGCGTCGTGGTTTATCACTCATGATCAACTTCCTTTCTGGGAGAAACAGCTTTCAGCGGCTGTTCTCCACCATCGCGCTCAGGAACGTGTCTGCCAACGGCGCGCAGCAGCAACCAGATCGCTCTTCACACCAATCAGATCAATCATCAACTCCGTTCGGCGCCGTTGATGTTACGTCCTGAAGCAATTGCTGCCCCATCTGTTCAATCATTACCCGGTCATCGGGATGCAGCGCTGCGATCTTCAATGCCCGTTCAACCGTATGGCGCCGCAATGCGTCGCCCCAACACGCCGGATTGTGACACAGATACGCGCCACGGCCCGGACGCTTGCCCGAAGGATCGATGGTCACCCGCCCGGCTGCGTCACGCACCAACCGGATCAGGGCGCGCTTGGCGTCACTCTGCCGACAGACAATGCACATGCGCTGCGGCACATGCTTTGGTCGTGGCGCCGGCGAACTAACTTTCGCTGCCATACGACACTTCCTACCCGGACGTATCCTGATCGGCTTCCGGCAACAGGTACGATGCCATCAGTCGATCGTTGAAATAGATAAACACCTTTTGTGACGTTGCCCGCACCTGCACGACCCTGCCAATCAGATCATTCCCTAACGGGCCGTAGCGATAGCCACGGAAGAGGATTGTGCCATCGGGCTGCACAACTAATTCTTCCACCGGCGCCTGAGCCAGCTCAGCCTCGATCGCCAGTTGCGCGGCTTCGGCTTCGGCGCGAGCTTCAGCCGCAGCGCGTTCCTCTTCGAGCAGCGCCGAGGCGCTCTTAATATCGATGCGCCAGCCGGTCAGCTTGGCGGCCAGACGCACGTTCTGCCCCTCCTTGCCGATTGCCAGCGACAGTTGCTTATCGGGCACAATCACCAGAGCGGTATGCTCGTGATCGTTGAGATGCACCTCAACCACCTGGGCCGGCGAGAGCGCATTGGCAATATACTCGCGCGGATCCGATGACCACTGCACGACATCGATCTTCTCGCCGTTCAGCTCGTTGACGATATTCTGAATGCGGATGCCGCGCATGCCGACGCATGATCCAACCGGATCGATTCCTTCCTGACGCGCCGCCACCGCCACCTTGGTGCGCAGGCCAGGTTCGCGAGCGATCGACTTGATCTCAACCGAACCGTTGTAGATCTCCGGCACTTCCATCTCGAACAGGCGCGTGATCAGATTCTTGTGAGCGCGCGAGGCGATCAGGCGCGGGCCGCGATCATCCTTTTTGATCTCCAACAGGTAGACCTTCAGGCGCTGACCCTGATAATAACGATCGTTGGCCACCTGCTCTTTCGGCGGGATAATCGCCTCTGCTTTGCCCAGTTCGAGAATGACATTGCCACGCGGGCCATTATTGCGCTGGACAGTCGCCGTCAGCAGCTCACCTTCGCGATTCTGGAACTCGCTGTAGACATACGCGCGCTCGATGTCTTTGATCCCCTGCAGCACCACCTGTTTGGCGGTTTGGGCAGCGATCCGGCCAAAATCGCGCGGGGTGCTCTCGACCAGCACCGCCTCTCCGATCTGCGCGTCGGGTTTGATTTTACGAGCAGTCGCCAGATCGATCTCGAAGCGATCGTCGAACACTTCGTCAACGACCTGTTTTTCAGCGTAGACTCGCGCAACACCTGTGACCGGATCAAGTTTGACCGTCACTTCCACCGCGGGCGGATTCGGCCCAAGCAGCCGCTTGTACGCGCTGACCAGCGCCCGCTCCATCACGTCGATGATGGCTTCCTTCGGAATACCGCGCTCGGATGCGATCTGGGTAATAGCCGCGTAAAAATCGCTTTTCATCGCTCTGACTCGCCTGACAATAAGAAAAGTGGGTATCACCCACTTTCCACTCGAACAGCGCAGATTGCTGCACCAGCGCCTACCACCGGTAGCGGGAACAGCTTCTTTGCAAGCTCACAGACGGTTCATCGCGTTTCCCTGAACGGCCTGATGAGGCTGTCGCCAACAGCAACAGCAGCGAGTGTCAAGCAGGCGGTTGCACATACCCACGGACAATGCAACCTTTATCCACACGTCAAGTATATCATCTCCGATCAGCTTTTGCAAACCGTTTTTTGCTGAACGTGGGTTGAATCGCGCGCGGATTGCCGCTGCCAGCGCACAGGGTGATGATCCACTCCCGCGTTGAATCGCGCGCGCGGATTGCCGCCCATAGACGCTGAAGGGCCACCATATCGAACATACGTGCGAAAATACAACCCGGAACCCCTCGATCTGTGGTATAATAAATCGAGGTTACAATGCCAGTACACGACTGAGCGAGGGCATGCGCCAGCCATTTCATCTGATCGATTCATTAGCCAACGGATATACGGCCATCTACCGTCAACCGCTGGCAATACTCTTCTCGATCGGGATCAGCGCATACCTCTGGCTCGGCAGTGCAATCAATCTCACGTTACCTGAATACAGCGCCAACCATCTGCTCAGTCAGAGCCTGGGCACGCTCCACGCTGTTGACGCTCGCGCGCTGCTGGTAGTGACAAACCTGATACCAGCATTAACGCCCGGCGCCAACGTCGATACGTTGCCGCCGCCGATCTTCCTGGAAGCGCGCGCGTTTGTCGCTGCTGTCTGTGGCCTGAATCTGGCAGCGCTGGCGCTAAGCAGTTGGTTTCTGGCCACGCTGCGGCACGTAGTGTTTCGCGAACGAGGATCGCTGCGTTCAATGTTCCGGCATACGACCCAACTGACCGTCCGGTTAGGCATCGTGTTTGTCATCATCGGCGGCGCAATCGCGCCGTTGCTGATCATGTCTGGTCTGCTGGCCGTTGCCGTGCCAACCGCACTGCCGTTGATCTTCACCGGCTGGATCGCGCTCGCGCTGATCGGGCTGGTAGCATTAGGCTTCACGCCGGAGGTGATCGCCATTTACCGCTGCGGGCCACTGCTTGCGATCCGTCGTAGCCTGCACTTTGCCCGCCAGCGCTGGCTGGCTATCGCCACCTTTCTGGCCGTGTGCGCCGTGATCGAAGTAGGGTTTGGCGCGATCTGGCGCGCGCTGGCCAGTCAGCCCGGCTGGTTGATGCCTGCGCTCGTCGGTCATGCCTGGATTAGCAGCGGCCTGCGCGCTGCGCGCCTGGCATTCTATCGCTCCCATGCTGCGACTCTTGCGCCTTTGTCACCCTGAAGACAGCGCATCAATACAACGAAGGGATTTGGTTCTATGACAAATGAGACCCCGACCACATACGATGAAAGTCAGATTCAGGTTCTGGAGGGCATGGAAGCTGTCCGCAAACGCCCCGGTATGTATATCGGCCCGACGGATATTAACGGCCTGCATACCATGGTGCGAGAGGTGGTCGATAACTCGGTCGATGAAGTCATGGCCGGACGCGCGACCAGCGTCAGCGTCACCATTCACCGAGACGGATCGGTGACGGTCAGCGATGACGGATCGGGTATTCCGGTCGGTATTCATCCCAAAGAGGGCATCAGCACCCTCACCCTGGTGATGACGCGCCTGCACGCCGGCGGCAAATTCGGCAGCGGCGGCTACAAAGTCTCCTCAGGACTGCACGGTGTCGGCGTCTCGGCAGTCAATGCGCTCTCGGCGTATCTGCGCGTTGATGTCTACCGCAATGGCCGCCACTACTATCAGGAGTATCGCGCCGGCGTGCCGGTCACCGATGTGGTTGACCTCGAACCGACCGACCGCCATGGCACCACCACACGCTTCCTGCCCGACACCTCGATCATTCAGACGCTCGACTATAACTTCGATACGCTGGCCCAGCGCTTCCGCGAGATGAGCTATCTCAACAAGGGGCTGCGGTTTAAGTTTGTTGATGAACGCGCAAACCGTGAACTCAATTTCTACTTTGAAGGCGGGATTGTCTCGTATGTCCGCCACCTGAACAAAGACAAGACCGCGCTGCACCGCCAGCCGTTTTACGTCGAGCGCATGGTTGATGACGTGATGGTCGAGGTAGCGTTGCAGTATACCGATACGTATGATACCGACAATGTCTATACCTTCGCCAACAATATCAACAACGCCGATGGCGGCTCGCACCTGTCGGGATTTCGCACGGCGCTCACCCGCGTGATCAACACCTACGCGCGCGCGAAGGGTCTGCTCAAGGAAAACGAGAGCAATCTGACCGGCGACGATGTGCGCGAGGGCCTGACCGCGGTGATCAGCGTCAAGTTGAAAGACCCGCAGTTCTCGTCGCAAACGAAAGAGAAGCTGGTCAGCCCGGAAGCGGCCAGCGCCGTCGCCTCAGTGTTTGGCGATGCATTCAGCGCCTGGCTCGATGAAAACCCAGCCGACGCGCGCCGGATTATCGAGAAAGCCATCTCGGCGGCGCGCACCCGTCTTGCGGTGCAGAAGGTGCGCGAGACGGCCCGCAAGAGTGCGATGGAGGGCTTTTCGCTGCCCGGCAAGCTGGCCGATTGTTCCGACCCCAATCCGGCCCGCTGCGAGCTGTACATCGTCGAGGGTGATAGCGCCGGCGGCACCGCCAAACAGGGACGCGATCGCCGGTTCCAGGCAATTTTGCCGCTGCGCGGCAAGATTCTCAACGTCGAGAAGAGTCGGCTCGATCGCATGCTCTCGAACGCGGAAGTGCGGGCGCTGATTACCGCTATCGGCGCATCGGTCGGCGACCAATTCGATCTGAGCAAGCTGCGCTACCACCGCATCTTTCTGATGACCGACGCCGATGTGGACGGCAGCCACATTCGCACCCTGCTGCTGACCTTCTTCTTCCGCCACATGCGGCCACTGATTACGAACGGTCATCTCTTCATCGCGCAGCCGCCGCTCTACCGGATCAAGCACGGACGCGAGCAGGTCTATACCTACTCTGACGCCGAGCGTGACGCCTATCTGAGCAAGCTTCCTCCGGGCACCAAGGTTGAGATTCAGCGCTACAAAGGGCTGGGCGAAATGAATGCCGAACAGCTCTGGGAAACAACGATGAATCCGCAAAATCGAGTCATCTTACAGGTGACGCTCGAAGATGCAGCGCGCGCCGATGAGACCTTTACCATGTTGATGGGTGAACTGGTGCCGCCGCGCCGCCGGTTTATCCAGACTCATGCCAACGAGGTCGTGGAGCTGGATATTTGATGTCGGCGGGAGATAGATTGCGGTTGAGCAGGGATTGCGCTCGCCAGCGTTGAGGGACGCCCTGCCAGCTTTGGCAACGGGCGATCACCAGGATCAGGGCAGGGGCGACGTGGCGCGTCGCCCCTTTGCAGCATCAATCTACACGCTGCGCGCCGCGCGCGCCTGACGGACGATCTCCTCAATCTGGCCGAGATGATCATAAGCATGGGCCAGGCCCAGGGCGTAGCGGCTACGAGCATCGACCGGCGGCGCGCCCGGCCACGGCTCGACGATGTAGTCGAGATGCGGCTGATCGGGCCACATCTCAAGCGATGCGCGCAACATACGCCGACTTTCGGCCAGGCGCTGCCGCACCTGCGCCATCGTCGTTACGCTCTCCCATGGCACTTCGTAGCGTGAGCGCCCGTGAAAGGGCACTCCACGCGCCATCTCGGCAGCCAGAAAGGCCGACTCTTCACACGACGCCGTCAGATGCACAATCACGTGGCCGAGCGTCCAGGCCTGATTGACCGCGCTGGGATCGGTCGCAAACGGATCATTCGCATTGGGATCAACCGGCTGGAAGGTCACATCGGCATCGACACAATCGGCGATCAATCGCTCGATGGTATCGTACATCAGATCGGTCTCGGCCCGCAGATCGGCGATCGTCAGGTCGGCAACCAGTTCCTGCATCGTTCGTTCACGACGGTAGAGAGCTGCGTAATCGAGCATAGTGTTTCTCATTCCCTTCATCAAAGCTCGCACATCACGACCGCCCCAACCGCTCGAGCAACATGCAGTAGGCGATCTGCCCCTTGCGAAAGCTGCTCAGACGAAAGAATTCATCGGGCGAATGGACCCGCTCATCATCGAGGCCGAAAGCAAAATTGCTGGTGTAGGCGCCAAGCTGCCGCTGGAAGAGGGTGCACACCGGGATTGAGCCGCCGCTGCGCACATAGTAGGGTTCGCGCCCGTACAGCTCGATCAGCACCTCGCGCACCGCCATATTCCCTGGATCGTCCTCTGGGATGAGATAAGGGTAGGCCTGAAATGCAAGTGGAGTGACCGTGACCGTCACGCCGGGAGGCGTGTGCCGTTTGATATGGGCCTGGAGCAAGTCGAGAATAACCTGGGGGTCTTGATCGGGCACCAGCCGACAGGTAATCTTGGCGTGAGCCTCTGCTGGGAGCACCGTCTTGATTCCCTCTTGCTGGAACCCGCCCCAAATCCCGTTCACTTCGAGCGTGGGCCGCACCCACTCGCGCTCACGCGGCGTGAATCCAGCCTCGCCGAACAGCGCCGGCACGCCGAGCGTCTCTTTCAGCTTCTCTTCATCGAAAGGAATGGCAGCGATCCGATCGCGATCGGCAGGAGTCAACGGTCGCACCTGATCGTAGAAACCGGGAATAGTGATCATACCATCGGCTGAACGCATCGAGCCGAGAATCTGCACCAGCGCGTGGATCGGATTTTGCACCACGCCACCGTACATACCAGAGTGCAGATCCATCTTTGCCGCCCGCACATCGATCTGGATGCCACAACCGCCGCGCAACCCCACCAGGATCAGCGGTTGATCCTCGCTCCACTGACCGCCATCGGCGCTGAGCGCGAGATCGCAGGCGAAACGCTCACGTTCTTGTTGCAGGAAGGCCGGGATTTGCGGACTACCGATCTCTTCCTGGCCTTCGAGGAAAAACTTGACATTGACCGGCAACGCACCACTGCTCTGCAAGAGGGCTTCAACCGCCAGGATCGGGATCAGCATGTTGCCCTTATCGTCGCTGGCGCCGCGCGCATAGATCCGATCATCGGCAATATGCGGCTCGAACGGCGGGTGCGTCCAGAGATCGAGGGGGTCAACCGGTTGCACGTCGAAATGGCCGTAGATCAACACAGTCGGTTTGCCCGGCGCGTGGAGCCAGTCGGCGTAAACCACCGGATGTCCGCCGGTGGGCAGAATTGCAACGTGCTCCATTCCGGCAGTGGTCAGCCGGTTAGCAACCCATTCGGCAGCGCGCAACACATCGCCAGCGTGAGTTGAAATCGCCGAGATGCTGGGAATGCGCAGAAAATCGACCAGTTCGGCCAGAAATCGATCTTGCTGCGCGGCGAGATAGCTCTTCCAGTCTGGCATAACGAGCGAGCCTCCTCTACAATAACAATAGGCGGACACACAGTTTCGCCCCGGTACAGGCATTATAGCGGAGATTACCCATGGCGACTCTGACCGCCCGCCCATCCTTTTCCCTGCGCCAGCTCGGCGTGATTCTGGCGCTGGCGCTGACGATCGGGATCAATGTGCTGGCCAATGCGTTACCCCTGAACGGCCAGACGACCGCTGCGATCTCGGATCGCTACCCGTTGCTGATTACCCCGCCCGGCTATGTCTTTTCGATCTGGGGCGTGATCTATCTTGGTTTGATCGGGTACGCGCTGTATCAGGCGCTGCCGATGCAGGCCGCCAATCCACGCCTGCAAGCAGTAGCAAGGTGGTTCTGGTTCAGTTGCGCCGGCAATATCCTCTGGCTGCTTTTCTGGCACTACAATCTGCCGCTGCTCTCGCTGCCAGCAATGCTGATGGTTCTAGGCGGACTGATCGCCAGCTTTCTGGCGTTGCGCAGTCAGGGCACACCATCAGCCAGCGAACGATGGCTGGCGCAGGTGCCGTTCAGCATCTATTTGGGCTGGATCTGCGTGGCGACGCTGGTGAATGGCGGCGTCTTTCTCTACGAGTTGGGCTGGCGCGATACCGGCAACGGCGGGATCATCAGTACGATGGTATTGTTGGCGCTGGCCGCCGGTCTCGGCTGGTGGTTTGCGCGGCGTTACCGTGACGGCGCAATCCCGCTGGTTGTAGCATGGGCCAGCAGCGGGATCGCACTCAAGCAGGCTGCCATCGTGCCGCTGGCAACCGTTGCCTGGATCGTTGCGATCGCCGCGTTGATCGCTGCGCTAAGCGCGGTCGTCAACAGGAATCGGGCCTGACACGGCTTGCCTTCAGCACCCAGAATCGCGCCAAAAAGCCACGAAGTTCACGACGGTCACACTGACGGGTCGCATGTCATCACGTTCCTGTGCTATCCTTCCGCAACGCTCGCGCCAGCCGCTGATCACGGGTTGCCGCTGGCAGCGCATTTGAACGAGCATTCATAAGGGTGATCCCTGCGCCGCGCGACGTGACATTCCCCGCCTCACGCGCAAGGGTAGAGCGGTGATACCAACTTTAGGTGTATACTAAGGCATGG
>FWPU01009028.1_pt1 | contig 16157 bp, 14 predicted proteins | sample 2228361 | NCBI WGS metagenome assembly FWPU01 (sample SAMEA103939777, study PRJEB20133) | metagenome
GGTAAAGACACCAGTTTGGTTTATAGGTTACGTAGTTAGTCACCTTACCTCAGCCCAATCCCCCCTGACCTTTACCTAAACCATATTATTTAAATGGATACCCCCTCTGATTGAATATTATCCTGCTTCCATATTGTTCAAGCATAAAAGGCAGTTCTCTATACGCCTTCATCGCATCTCTGACTCTGTCCTGTTTGTCCCTTGAAACATAAAGAAGCAAAAAACCACCACCGCCTGCCCCACAGAGTTTTCCTCCGATTGCACCCGCATCTATTGCTCTTTCATACATATTATCAATCTCATCGCTAGAAATCGTATTAACCAAGGATTTCTTCAATAACCAGTTTTCGTGTAAAACGCTACCAACTTCATCAAATCTATTGTTGAGTATGTAATCAGCTACTATTGGCACATAATCCCTCATCTTTCTCAGTATCTCTCTCTTCTCCTCGGTCCTGACATTTTGTTCTTTCAATATCACATTTGCATCCCTTGTCTTATTGGTAAAAAACAACAAAAGGTTTGAACCTAATCTCCTGAAGTCATCACCATTAATCTTAAGTCTGTTTACTGTTACGGACTCATCAGGATGAAAGACTATCTGGTTTAATCCACCATATGCAGAAATATATTGATCTTGCTTCCCGATAGGCTTCTTACAGAGCCCAATCTCAATCTCACAGGCCTCCCTTGCAAGCTGTTCTGCAGTAACCTGTCTGCCTGTATAGGTATAAAGTGCATTGAGAAGAGAAACGGTTATACTGCTTGAGGAGCCAAGACCAGAACCCTCTGAAGGTACATCAGCCAGTGTTGTAATCTCTACACCAGATGTCACCCCTGTCTTTCTCATCGCCTCTCTCACAAGCTCATGCTTTATCTCATCTACACAATCCACGATCTCCTTCTGGCTATAGTTTATGTATATCTTGTCATCAAACCTCTCCTTGACAATTACATAAACGTATTTGTCTATAGCTACACTGATGACCATCCCATCCTCAAGGTGATAAAAAGACTGAATGTCAGTTCCTCCACCAACCAGTGAAACTCTCAGGGGTGTTTGTGAGATAACCATAATATATTCTAACCAATCCTCTCTAAAATTTGAAAATCCCCTTTTTTATATCCTCCACTGCCTTCTCAAGCTTCTCAGGAGTTCCAATATCAATTAGGTACTCATCCATTATATATCCATATGTATTACTGAGAAGATTGGGGATAACATCATAACCGAGATCAAAGACATCTTTAGCAGGGAAATAATCCTTGAGTTTATCACTGCTTATCATTATCCCTGCAAATGCAAGGTCTGAAAGGGGTTTTTGGGGTTTCTCTTGAAAAGAGATTATCCCTAAATCTCTATCTATCTCAACTATTCCACACTCCTCAGGATTTGGCACCCTTATTAAGGCAAGGGTAAAATCTGCACCTCTTTCATTATGAAATTCAAGCATCCTTGTAAGGTTGATGTTTGTAAGATTATCAGAGTAGATAATATAAAAATATTCCTCGCCCTTCACAAAATCCCAGTTCTTCTTGATCGTTCCACCACTACCGAGTAGCTCATCCTCATAGGTTATCTTGATATTGAGTCCTCTATCTTTAAGATTCACAAATTCTATCACCTTTTCAGATAGATGTGATGTATTTATAAGGATATCATCAATTCCGTGTCGTTTGAGAAGCTCGAACCAGTAATCCAGAAGGGGCCTGTTGTTAATTGGTATAAGGCATTTGGGGATGTTGTATGTAAGTGGCCTGAGCCTTGTCCCCTTACCAGCACAGAGCAGAAAGGCCTTCATTGTTTGATGCTTCTGACCACACCCTGCAAGACCATGGTCTTTTCAGCATAATCAAGGATATCTTCTATATCTGTCTGACTGTTCAGATAATCCCAGTATTGTCTTATACTCTCCTCCACAGGAACCTTTGGAGACCAACCAAGTGACCTGAGTTTTGTTATATCAGAAAATATATGCCTCGTATCACCATAACGATAGTATCTTGATACCACGGGCTCAATATCTTTGCCTGTTACCTCCCGAACCTTTCTATAAAATTCAAGCACGGTATAAGGTTTTCCACCACCAACATTAAAACACTGGTAGTCTGCCCCATCATCCTCAAGAACCTTGATATTTGCATCAACAACATCCTTGTAGTTTATAAAGTCCCTTACCTGTTTACCATCCTCATATATCACCGGTCTCTTGTTGAAATACAGATTTAAACAGAATATCCTCATTGCACCTGAGTATGCATTATAGAATGACTGCCTCGGACCCTGAACTATTGAATATCTCAAGGCAATAGATTTTATCCCATACCGCTTACCGAGGTTAAGGGCTATCATCTCCTGTGAGTACTTTGAGATCGCATACTGATTTTGGGGATTGACCCTTGATTCAGGTGTCTGCTGATATTCCATATATTCCCCACAATATGGGCAACGATGCTCCCAATCGCCTTTTGATAGTTGTTCCTCAAGCCTTATATCAGGAAGAATTTCACCATGTTTATGGCACTTGTATAGTCCCTCACCGAGGACAGCCTGAGATGATGCAACAATGACCTTTTTTACAGGAATTCTCTTTTCTACAATAACCTCATATATTAATGCAGTGCTTACACTATTAACATGGAAGTAGGTGCTGAAATCTGTAAGATAGTCCTGATATGCTGCAAAGTGATAGACAACATCGATTCCCTTCAGGGCACTCTCAAGGGTCTGCTTATCCCTTACATCGCCAAGTATGAATTCAGCCTTTTTATTTATATACGATGGTTTGCCTTTCAGGTGCACGGGTTTCTGCAGATTATCCAGTATCCTCACATCATGGCCCAAGGAAATCAACCTGTCAACCGTATGTGAACCTATAAAGCCTGCCCCACCTGTTACAAGGATATTCATAACTTAATCCCCATACCCATCAGGATATCTTGAGTGCCACATCCATGCAGACTCTATTATATCCCTGAGGGATGGATATTTGGGATTTAAACCAAACAGTCTATGCGCCCTCTCCGAAGATGCCACAAGCACAGCAGGATCGCCTGGCCTCCTTCTTCCTTCCTTCACAGGTATATCTTTCCCTGTAACCTCCTTTGCTGTCTCTATAACCTCCCTGACTGAATAACCGTCACCATTACCGAGATTAAGTTTTTGAGGTCCTATATCATCCATCCTCCTCAATCCCTCTACATGTGCCACTGCAAGGTCCTCAATATGGATATAATCACGAATACAGGTGTTATCTTTTGTATCATAGTCTGTCCCGTAAATCTCCACATATTCCCTTTTCTCGAGTGCTGTCTTTAAGACAATAGGTATAAGATGTGTCTCAATCCTGTGGTCTTCTCCATGCTCTTCTGTTGCACCTGCAGCATTGAAGTATCTCAGGCATATATAATTAAAATTGTGGGCCTTATGATACCATTCAAGCATCTCCTCGAACATCAGTTTTGACCTTCCATAGGCATTGATAGGTCGGGTTGGATGCTCCTCTGTTATAGGTATAAATTCAGGATTACCAAAAAGTGCAGCAGTAGATGAGAATAATATCCTTTTAACACTTGTCTCCCTCATTGCCTCAAGCAGTTCAAGTCCCTTTGTAACGTTCACCTTGAAATAGTCCTCCGGATGTGTCATTGATTTACTAACGAGCGTCTCACCTGCCATGTGCACAACCGCATCAATCTTATAATCAGAAAAAATCTCTCTCACCTTTTCCCTGTTTCCAAAATCATCAACAAACAATGGAACCCAAGGAGGGACTGCCTTCCTGTGCCCCTCTGAAAGGTTATCAAGAATAACAACATTAAACCCTTCCCTTAAAAGAACCTCTACAACCACACTCCCAATATAACCTGCTCCACCTGTAACTAAAATATTCATGTTTTTGACTCCACCATCTATTTATACTTCCCCTTTACCCATCTCCCAAACCGGCCTCCTGCCCCTTGCCTTTGCCCAGATTATTCCGAAACCTTAAACGATAAAGTCCTCGTAGGTCATCATAAGCATCTTTGAATATCTTTGCCTTTGTATCAGGGTCTTCAATCCATGTAACAGGTATTTCAACAACATTATACCCAAGTCTTTCTACATAAAAAAGAAACTCTGTATCAAAAAACCACTCATTGTCCTCAATATATGGGAGAATACGCTGGACAACCTCACGCCTGCCTGTTTTAAACCCACAGTGTGCATCATTAAAATGCGTACCAAGCATAAGCTTTATTATCATATTGTAAGAGCGAGATACAAATTCCCTTTTCAGGCTTCTCTTTATCTTTGACCTCTTATCGAGCCTGTTCCCAACAACAACATCCGCACCACCCCTTAGCAATTCAACTGCCCTGATAAGGGCATCGAGTCCCGTGGAAAGGTCAACATCCATATAACTGACAAAATCACAATCCGTCTGACCCCATGCGGTCCTTAAGGCAATCCCTCGGCCCTTGCGAGGAATAAAAAGATACTCTACCTCTGGAATTTGCGATGCGAGCTCCCTACCTATTGAACCTGTTCTGTCATTCGATTTATTGTCTGCGATCACTATTTGCCATTCAAAGTTCCTGTAGTTATTAAGGAAAGCCTTGAGTGTAGTGACACTCCTCTCAAGTGCCTTCTCCTCGTTATATACAGGTATAACAACAAGCACTGATGGTTTGTTTCTATTCTCTACATTCATAATCTGGCATCATAAAGACAAAAGAGCAATTGAAATAAGGTTACAAAAGGCTATTTAATAAAATATCAGAAGAAATAGTTTTAGACAATATCAAAACTCGATTTTCTGAATTTAGAAAATAAAAACGAATTGATTTTAGACCTGGTTTTATACAAAATAGACACATGAAAGAGTTTATTATACTTGATAAGGACAAAAAATCAAGGATAATCGAGGAGATTGAAAACCTGCTTAAAAAGGAGGATGTAATTGCTAATGAAAACATTGCCTATCAATCCTTAAAAGAACTTGCCCCTGAATAATGGATATCAATAGAGAAAAGGTTAAGTAACGATCTTCAGATATCAATGAATCATTATCAGAAATTAAACGTCTTACATCAGCAGGGGATAACGAATTCTGGGCAAAAAAGAATTAAGGCTCGTCTTGTTATAGCAATGAATAAAATAAAACCATCAAGGTATCTCTCTATCTTTACATTCAACTTATTTCTTTTGCTAATATTGCTTTTTCTACTTGAGGGAATCTGTCGTTTAATCGGCATTCCATATAAACAGGATTGGATACCCAATGAATATGGATTTGCAAGATTTGACCCTGAACTTGGATGGTCCTATATTCCAAATAAGTCAGCAGTCAATGAAACAGGTAATTTAAAGATACCTGTATATCTTGATGAAAATGGCATCAGGATACCATCACCAGATTTTAGATTCGATTATTCTAAACCATCGATCCTTCTTATAGGTGGCTCCTTTACTATGGGTCATGGCCTCTTATACGAGGAAAGCTTTGTAGGCCGTTTTGCATCTTTTAAAGGTGTACCATATCAGGTAGTCAATCTCGGAGTTCAAGGTTATGGATCTGATCAAGCACTCCTTACTCTCAAGAAATTTTTACCAAAATTTAATACGAAGATAGTGGTTTATACATTCATTGAAGATCATATATATAGAAATGGCAACTATGATAGAAGGGCCTTGATCCCCACCGCAAAATTTCTTGGAACAAAACCACTATTAGCAATTGATAAAGATGGAAGGCTTTATCTTAAAAGAAAGCCTGTACTATACAAAGACTACTTAAATTCTTATCTACTGGACTTTTTGAAAATCAGTATCGGTAAAAAGTTAGGTCTGTTTCCACCTTATCCTGAAGACCTGACCAGGGCTATCATAAAAGAGATGAAACGATATATTGAAGATAATAATGCACACTTTGTGGTAATAAACTGGAGATGGACAGAAAAGGACTACACAAAAATTTTTGATGACATGGATGTTAATGTAATAGACACCTTAAAAGATGCACCACCAGGATGGGCTGAGATGAGACTTTTTGGTGGAGTCCATCCTGACGCTGAAGCGAGTAAGCATGTGGCTAAATTGTTACTTGAGTACTTTGAAGAAAAAGGTCTTTTGATTTCTGAAAAGTGATTATAGGCTACCCTCCAGCACAAATATATTTACCTCTTTATCCCAGGCTGTAATCTCATCATGTTTGATACGCGGGAAATCCCAGTATCTTTTATCCTCTCTGAGTTTTATTGAAGCAATGTGAGTATATCTATTATCTTCTTTCAGTTCTTCTACAATAGAAAGATTGTCAAATACAAGTAGTGATCTCGCCCCTGCATTTAACATCTCCTGTGTTATCCCATCAATATCCTTTGACTGTGGTCTGCCAAGTAACTGCTTATTAAGAAAATATGCTAAGTATAAATCAGTATAGCCTTTCTGTGATGACCTTATAAAGGCAACAGGAACTGGAAAATCAAACTGATTTAACTGTTCCGCTATATCTTTATAAGGATTTATATAATCAATGGTGATAACATTCCTAAAACTCTTTATCAAATGAAGGGTTGGTTTAAGTGAGAAGGCAGGAATAAGGATTAAAAGAACATATAGTATTATCAATCTTTTCCTCCACCCATTACTTATCCTTTCATTAAAAAATCTGATGAACCCTTCAAATATGCTGAATGAAAAGATCATAATTAGCAACATAAGCACATAAAATCGCCTTGGAGACCTGGCAACTATCAATACAAACCCACTACTGTAAATAATAAATGTACCAATTACCCATAAATACAAAAATCTCCTCTCTTTATCTATTGGAGTTATTAAAAGAATAATCGGGATAATGGCCAATAATCCCACCATAAATGGATAAGTAAAGAATGGACTACTTCTGACAAAATGGTTGAAAATATAATTAAAATTCATTTTGATTAATTTAATTTGATGTAAGAAATACTCTTTGCTCTCAAAAGGTGACCATGTATTAAATTTCACTTCTGAGGGGTCTTCAAATACATGAATAGCATATGAATCCCTTGGTTTATATAACCCTCCTTTAAAGAATGGATGTCCTGTTCCTTTGGGACTTAATGCGGCATGTGCTATGCCTCCTTTATTGCTAAATGTAAGATGCCCATATTTAATTGATACAATGCATATCCATATTGATGAAACAATTATAAACCCTGAAAGCCCTAAGACAAATGATCTTAGAAATCTTCTCAGTAAATTCTTTTGTTCATATTTGTTTAATAAATAACACCTTAAAATTAAGGTTGTTGGAAAATGAATTATAAAAAATGGTAAGGCATAGTGATGTGCAAGGTAAGAAAATCCTCCTGCTAATCCAGAAAGAAACGAAACCCTTTTATTGTTTAAGATATCAGGATGTGTTAATAAATACATATAAAATATGAGCAAAGCACCAAAGGGCAGGTCTGCGCCTATATTACGGATAGACCACTCAGAGATTAACACTGCAGAGATTAATAGGACGATAAGTTTAAAGTTCTCTGATAATTTAAACCTTTGGATAAATAACCAGACACAGAAGAGAAGCAGAGCCCCGCTTAATGCAATCGTTATCCTTGCAGTTGTTAATCCATCAAGCCCTAAAAACAGGAATGGTGACATTAACCATATAAAAAGTGGAGACCACACTTGTGTTACAGAATGTATGAAATGACCCTGTGCTATATAACCTGCAAGGCGAAGCTGTGCAATTCCGTCAGGATTTATTGCATATCTATAATCTAATCCAAAAATGGTGGCACAAATCAGATAGACAAAGGAAGCGATTAACAATTGCAACTTATATTCTCTCATTGGGATATCCATGTGAATACAGTCATTTTATTCTAAAGAATAAGGACTAAAATTTAAAGGATTTTTGACTACAGATACGTAAATAATATATTATTAATTTTATCTATGAAGATAGATGATTTAAAAAGTTTTTTTAAAAACAGACGGATACTCGTCACTGGCGCTGCCGGGACAATAGGAAAGGAACTTGTCAAACAATTGCTTTCCCTTGAGCCTGCAGAGATACGTTTAATGGACAATAATGAATCCGAGATATTCTTCTTAATGGAAGAATTTAAGGATAAAAATGTTTTTTGTTTTCTTGGTGATATAAGGGATAGAGATAAAGTAGAAAAGCATGCAAGGGATGTCAATATCATTATCCATGCTGCTGCTTTTAAACACGTAATCCTTTCAGAATACAATCCCTTTGACGTTGTGCAGACTAATATAATCGGGGTTGAAAATATTATAAGGGCAGCGACGACATGCAATGTCAATTATTTACTATTCACAAGTAGTGATAAAGCAGTGAATCCAACAAATGTAATGGGTGCATCAAAATTAATGGGTGAAAAATTAATCACCTCAGCAAATTCCTTAAGGTATGACACCAGCACTATCTTTAGCAGCACAAGATTCGGAAATGTTATAGGTTCAAGGGGTTCTGTGGTGCCCTTATTTATGAAACAGATTAAAGAGGGTGGCCCTGTTACAGTCACTGACAAACGGATGACCCGCTTTATAATGACCCCTGAAGAGGCTACGATGCTGGTCTTAAAGTCAGTTATGCTTGCAAAAGGTGGTGAAGTCTTTGTTACAAAAATGCCGGTTGTAAGGATAATAGACCTTGCTGAGGTAATGGTAAAACTGCTTGCCCCAAAATATGGCTACAAACCTTCGGACATAAAAATTATTGAAATAGGGCCCAAACCTGGTGAAAAATTATATGAGGAACTGCTGAGCGAGGAAGAGATGCATCGCTCTTCAGAACTGAAGGATATGTTTGTTATTACTCCGGCTTTTAAATCTATCTACCGCTTTATAAAATATGAATATCCAGATACCTTGTCTACTCAAATACATAAACCTTATATTTCCAAGAATGAGAAGCCATTGACTAAATTTGAACTTGAAAGATATTTTATAGAAAACAAAGTCCTTGAAAAACTTGAAAAACGATTATATGGAGATATTATTTGAGGGTTTTAATCTGAGATGCTGGTGGATATGTAGAGTGGCCCACCTGTATGGACTTTTCTCAAAAGGGCATAAGTTATAGACATAGATAATTATTTCAGGCGCCATGCTTCGGTGAAACTTGACCGTGAATCGCCTTGAAAATCCAAGGGTTGAGAAAGAAGGACATCACTGTATAATGTGCATTATCCTGGGCCTTTTGACCTGGGGTTAAAAACCCACTATTTAACAGACGAAATTCTTGAAAGTCTTTTTAGAGTTACAGAAAAATGGAAAGACCGAATAAACAAAGAGACCTTTAAAGGTATCAAGTGGAGGTAAGAGTAAATAACCACGGAGACATGGAGAAAGACACAGAATTATAAACTTTTTCAATAAACGTGAAAATCTGTGGTAAAATATTTAATTAATTTCTCAGCGTCTCAATGGTCTGCTTATAAATAGGAATTATGGGTATCTCTAATATACATTGGCGATCTAAAAGCGGAAAAATCATATCACTAATCTACCCAAAAATCTCTCCTCATATTAGAGCGTCTAAGACTTTGACAAAGATAATTTTTAAAGTGCGACCTTATCCAAAATATAGGTACACCCACTGGGATTTGTGCACACTGGTATCAAAAAAGGCTTTAGATAAATATGTAAAGGAAAACCAAAGGGTACTGGAAATAGGACCAAGTGATATAGGTATTTTATGTATGTATATTGCTAATAAAATAAAAAATATTGAAGTCACCGGAGCTGATATAAGCCATGATTTCATAGAAAACGCTAAGAGAAATGCTGAAAAGAATAATCTGAAAATAAATTATATTCAAAGCGATTTGTTTTCAAATGTTGAAGACGTATTTGATATTATATTCTTCAATCCCCCATATAATGTCAGCGAATGGGGACAAAAATATATGATAAATATCCCTGAAAAAACCGCAACACATGTCTGGGATGGAGGAAAGGATAGTTATGACCTTATTAAAAGGTTTCTAAAGGAAGTGCCTGAACATCTTGCACCTGATGGAAAGGTGCTTCTTGGGACAACTTCCTTCTTTCAAGAAGGGTCAAAACTGAAGGAAATATTCAATAAGACTAATCTGACTCTAATCTCTACTGTATCGTCATTCCTTAATCCCAGCGTAGTCTATGTATTCACTAAAAAACCGAAAGCATAACATCATCTCTCGTGTCTCGGTGGTCTTAATAAATTGGTTTTCGCAAAATACGAAAGAGAGTTAATTTCTATATCCTAAGCCCTCCGAGATTGACATGATCTATAGCCTCTTTGAAGCTTGTAAAGTTTGCTTTCCTCAATAAATATTTAATTTTTTTTAACATCGGAATTTTATAGTAAGCAAATTTCTTTTTCGCATAAGGCAGTCTTATTCTCTTGTCTTTACCGATATATATTTCTTTTGGAATATCCAATATTTCCCATGGATGAAAATACATAACCGCAATCTCATTTATTTTTTCTATTTTCTTGAGTAGGAGATAATTTATTCGACTTCCAAATAGTCTCAAATAAAATCCCCCGACAGGTATTCTCAATCTTGATATCTTATAAACACTCAAGGGGATTTCAACAATGCCACGATCTATTATAAAGGGGCGGCTGTGATATGATGTGCCATCATAAAGCGGGGTTTTTATAGGAAATACCGATGAATCATATATGATCCCATTTTTGCTTAGCACCTCATATAGAAAATCTGCCTTTGTAAAAGCCGGAGCCCTGAATCCAATGGGTTTCACCCCGAGATTATTCAATATTAATATGGTTTTTCTTATTTCTTCATCAAAGCTCTCCCGAGTATGCTCATTAAGTAGTCTGTGCGTGTATCCATGTATGCCAATCTCGTGGCCCTCGTGTTTAATTTCCTCTATAAGCTCTGGATACCATTCAACTACAGTCCCTAAAACAAAAAAGGTTGCCTTTGTGTGATGCTTTTTAAAAAGCTCAAGAATAATCTTAGTTGCTCTTAAGACATGTCCTCCATCGAGCTCTTTTGTCTGTTCGGATAGAGGTATATTAAAAACCTTACGATGAACCCAAGATTCGATGTCTACCGACATAAGCATCATAATGTATTTTAATCTTAATTCGCTATATAATCAAACAACTATCCTTCTATGGGTAGTGGTTTTTGTTCTGGAAAAATAAGATATGGTAGAATAAAGATTATATCTTTATGTAAGAGGAGTAAATTTGAAGATATTGGGTTTGTTAGGTTTTGGGTATAATCCAGCAGCCGCTCTTATAGTAGATGGTCAACTTACAGGATTTGTTGAAGAAGAACGTATGATAAACTTTAAAGGAGCACACTTTATGTTTCCGGGTATGGCAGCAAAGTGGTGTCTTGAAAATGCAAAACTTACTCTTGATGATATAGATTATATTGCATGGGGATGGGATAATCCGGCTTATAAATTCAAGATGCCGTTTTTTTTCACAAAAGAGTTTTTTAAATATAGTTTTTTAAGGAAGGGTAATGGTAATATCAGCGAATTCATATCCTCGAGGATTTTAAATAATCTACCCAATACTATAAGAATAAAAACAAGAGAAGGTTTAAGAAGGGTTGGGCTTAAAGGGAAAATTCCAAAAATAGAGTTTATCGAACATCATGAAGCACACGTAGCATCTACATATTTGCTTTCAGGTTTTGACGAAGCAGCAGTGATCATTATTGATGGGTCAGGTGAGCATGTGTGTACAAGCATATGGCACGCAAAAGATAACAACTATACATTAAAGAAGAACATAGATATTCCGCACTCACTTGGATGGTTTTATGCCGGCATGACAGACTATCTCGGTTTCATCCCTTACCGTGACGAAGGGAAGGTAATGGGTCTTGCACCATATGGTAGAAAAGTTCCTGAACTGGAGGAGAAAATTGCTAAGGTAATTGAGATCACGCCTAATGGTTATAAATTAGACCCTTCATATTTCCTACTTGGCACTCATGAGGCAGGAAAACACTTCTCGGATAAACTTGTAAGCCTCCTTGGTCCACCAAGATATTACGGAGAGCCATTGGATGACAGGATTAAGAATATAGCTTATGTTGTACAGGATACTCTTGAGAAGGCTGTATTAAATATAGTCAGGTATGCCACAGATAATGGAAGGATTAGAAATGTATGTGTAGCTGGCGGAGTCGGATTAAACTGCAAAATGAATGGTGTAATAAGACAGTCTCCTTATGTTGACAAAATCTTTGTACAGCCTGCATCAAGTGATGCAGGGGCAGCATTAGGTGCAGCAATCGCATTGTCTCATAAGCTTGGAGAGTGGAAACCGCATCGATTGAAAAACGTGTATTACGGCCCTTCATCAACTGATGAGGAGATCAAAAAAGAACTCGTTCTTGCAGGAGTAAAATATTCCAGCCCTGATAATATTACCCAAAAAATTGCCAGGGCAATTAGTGAAGGGAAAATCGTGGCCTATTTTGACGGCGCTTTAGAGTTTGGTGCGCGGGCCCTTGGACACAGGTCTATCCTTGCAAATCCGTGTGACCCTGAAATGAAGGACAAGGTAAATTTACGGGTTAAGTTTCGAGAGCCATGGCGACCCTTCTGTCCATCACTTATATCGGAGTCAATGCATGATTATCTTGAAGATGCGGATGATGCTGAATTTATGATTGTCGCCTTTCAAGCCAAAAAAGGAATAAAAGACCTGATTCCTTCTGTTGTCCATGTTGACAACAGTGTAAGACCGCAAACTGTTGAGAAGAGTGTAAATCCCAAATTTTGGGAGATATTGAATGAACTCAAGTCTCTTACCGGACATCCCGTTGTATTGAATACCTCATTTAACCTGAGAGGGCAACCAATAATTGCAAAGCCACGGGATGCCATTGCCTGTTTCTTTACAAATGGACTTGATGTCCTTGTGCTTAATGATTACTGGATTGAAAAATGACAGGCAACGAAATTTTAATACGTTAGACTTTAAGCAAAATATCACTGATGCTTTCTTGTAATTAAGAGTTGAATCGTATAATGAACTGCTGGGAGAATAAATACTGGCAGTTTTAATACCAATTATTTAATCCCACTAATAGCATAATGTAAGGCAATGTTCAATTATCAATCACAAGTATTCCACCCTTCTTTAGTCTTTTATAAAGATCACTAAGAAATGAATGCGGATTATAAGTGTGCTCGATAATTTCTATCGTTATCATTGTGTGACAGAAGTATGCTAAACTTCATACTGATTTTAAGTCTGACTTTTCATTTTAATTTCCGGCAACTTATTTGATATAAAACGAACCCAGTGCAAAATCATGTTCTTAAAATTAGTCCAGACTTTATTAAAAATCATCCGAGGATTCACCTGTGTTATCATATATGGAATATTTAAAGGTTCACGAAATGCCAGATTAAGATATAACATAAGAACAAGTTTGGGAAAGTTCATGTTACGCAATGCAGGAGGAGTATAACTACGTAATCCATCGGAAAAATTCTTTGGCATTAACCCGTCTTCAATTTCACCTTTCTGGACAAGCTCATCATATAAAGGAGTTCCCGGCAGAGGTTGAAAATTATTGAGAAAAAAGAAATTAAACCTGCATTTTTTTATTAAATCTATAGTTGCTTTAATATCCTCTATTTCTTCTTCCGGGTAGCCGATAATAAAAAATCCGGAACATTTTAACCCAGCCTCACGAATCTCTTTCACTTTCTCAGGCACTATATCGGGGTCAATATCTTTTTGCATTTTTTTTATGATTCTTTTGGAACCGCTTTCAGGTGCAATAATAAGACTTCTCCAGCCTGCTTCTCGCATTAAATTTAATAACTCTTTGTCTGTCCGCTGTGTTCGAATTCCGTTAGGGGTGCTGAATCTCAAATCCTTCAGACCAAGATTTATTACTGCCTTGCAGAATTCTTTGGCGAACTCTGTGTGAAAAGTAAAATTATCATCAATGATATTTAATTGCTTGATATTCTTTTCAAAATAAAGGTATTTGATAAGCTTTACCATATATTTTACCGAGTGTGTACGCACTTTTTTCCCATTTTGCAGAGGTGCCGTGCAAAAAGTACAACGGTATGGGCATCCGCGTGTAACCCATATTGGCGCATTTCTTTTTATTGTTGTATGGAGGCGATATCCGGCTTTGATATATCCTTCTAAACCAACTGCATCGTAATCAGGCCATTTAATTTCATCGAGGTCATCCTTTCGTTCCATAGGGTTTTTAATTAGCGAACCGTTGAACCGATACGTTAGCCCCAACACATTTTCATATTTTGGATTCTCATTGACTATTTCGTCCAAAAACACAGGGAATGATAATTCGGACTCGCCTCTGAATAGAAAGTCAATCCCTCCATGCTCCATTGTCCGATCCGAATAGATTGTAGCATGAACACCTCCAATAACAGTAATGATATTTTTGTTGATTGATTTAACGACCCCAAGGATTTTAATGGCTTCTAAGTATGTTGCTGACCAGCAAGATACACCCACCAAATCTGGCTTGAAATCATTAATTTCCTGTCTCAGCAGAGGTGAATTAGCTTCCAGCTTATGAAGTGAGCAGTCTATTATTTTAATTTCATGCTTAGATTGATCAAGATTGTTTTTCAGATAACCAAAGGCCAGTGGAAATACATAATTCGTGTCAAATCCTTTTGGCCAGATTAAAGCGATTTTCATGTGAGAAATTCCTTTTTTCGCAATTTCTAACCCATTCCAATCTGACCAGATAGAGATGAGCCAGATGGTACCATGGAAGAATCAATACCGATTTTCTTACACGCCTGTGCTGCGATCCTTATCGCATTATTACAACTTCTTTCATCAGGATAAATATGGCTCATATTTGCAATATATAGATTTTCAATCGGCGTCTTACAATGCGGCACAATCCTTGAAAAATTATTCCAACACGCTGTAGCAGCAGTGTTTGAACGAAAAACATATATATTCTTTACGCAATCCTGACTAAAATCAGGGTTTATTCTTTTTAATGGTTCAAGCATAATGGATTTAATCTCATCCGCAGATGCGGTTGATAGATAATCATTTTCTGTAAAGTATTTTGAAAGATAAATAATGTGGCTTCCATTATACTCCTCTGGAGAGATAAAGTTTGTGTGTTCAATAATGCCACCAAAAGGGAAACCGGACTCGGCAATATTCAGCCAGTAAACATGGGTAAGTGGGCGATCAAGCTCGAGTATGGTACAGATTGCTCCCATATATTCAATCCTTGAAAGTTCTTTTGCATAATTGGGTGCACTCTCTTTAAGCAATGGCACAAGATGATTAACTGGTATGGTTACAAGAAAAAGCCCCTCCTTTATTACTCCTTTTGTGGTTTCAACACCATATAAAGTATTATTATTGATAATTAATCTCTCTGCTCCTGCACTTAAAATAATCTTAACACCCATTGCTCTTAAAGTCTCTACAAGAGTATCAGTTAAAACCTGTAAGCTCCCTCTTATATATCCGAGATGTTCCTTGATGCCCCTTCGCGAATTCATCCTCTGTTTGAGGCGGCCCACCATCCATGCAAGTGGAACTTTCTCCGCATAGGAACCAAACTTTACTTCAAGTAAGGGCTTCCATACCGTTTCAGTTACGACTCTTCCACTATATCTATAAAACCATTCAATAGCAGATATGTCTTCCCATTTCTGCCAGTCTGCAATCTTTCCGAGATAGATACTTGTAAGTGTAAAGCGTGTTTTCTCTATCATGTTTAAAGGATTAAAATGGAATAAGTCCGTGAGACCGTTAAAATTGTAAATCTTATCGTTACAAAATATTCCTATAGAGGTCTTTCGAAACTCGAGTCTATCCAATATCCTCAATTCCCTCAAAAGCCATTTCAGTTCCACATCATTTGTAAAATGGTGATGATAAAAATACTCTAAACGATTACCACCGATTTGAAAAGTCTTGATTAAACCGCCTAATTGTGCACTGCCTTCCAGTACTGTAACATCCCATCCTGCCTTAGCAGCAAGATAAGCAGAGGATAATCCTGTTATCCCTCCACCTATAATTGTTAATTTCTCTTTCATGTCATTGCTGTCTAAGATATTCTAAAGATATAGGGGTTAAATGCTGAATAAAATCAATCAGCGACACAAAGCTACTTATGTTATGCATAAAAACCTT